>Ga0308164_10000738_pt1 | contig 46056 bp, 39 predicted proteins | sample PhyTR2_FD_201031 | JGI IMG/M metagenome (GOLD analysis project Ga0308164, IMG submission 201031) | Phyllosphere microbial communities from UC Gill Tract Community Farm, Albany, California, United States - DLSLT.R2 | ecosystem: Host-associated > Plants > Phyllosphere > Unclassified | place: USA...
TGGTGAAGCACCAGTTCACAGTGGTCTTCCTGGAAGATGACCTCGGCCTGGCGCAGTCCTGTATCCTGAACCAAGTACCGGAAGCGCGCCGCGCTACCCTGCTCGCCCGGAAGACGGGAGACGGCCAGTACCGCTGGGACATCCGCATGCAGGGCGAGCAGGAAACCGTTTTCTTCGATTACGTATGAGCGTCTCGATCTTCGACAGTTTCCTGACCACCCCGGACATGATCGCCGCGTTCGACGACGCGGCCGTCGTGCAGGCCATGTTTGCCTTTGAAGCTGCCCTGGCCCGGGCGCAGGCGGCAGAGGGACTGGTGCCGTCCGGAGCAGCCGCCGCCATCGCCGGCGTATGCAACGCCCAGCTGTATGACATCCCCTCCATCATCTACGCCGCGCGCCGCGCGGGCAGCCTTGCCATTCCCCTGGTGAAGGAACTCACCCGGACAGTTGGCCTGTACGATGCCGAGGCGGCGCGCCACGTCCACTGGGGCAGCACCAGCCAGGATGTGGTCGACACGGCGATGGTGCTCGTCACGCGCGAGGCCCTACAGCTGCTGGACGATGGCCTGCACGAGCTGAGCGGGCACCTGCTGGCGCTGGCTGAGAGCCACGTGGCCACGCCGGCGCTGGCCCGCACGTTAATGCAGCCGGCGCAGGTGACGAGCCTGGGCTTCAAGGCCGCCGGCTGGCTGGCGCCGCTGGTGCGTGCGCGCAAACAGCTGCGCGCCGCTGCCGCCCGCGCGCTGCAGCTGCAGCTGGGCGGCGCGGTCGGCACCTTGTCGGTGATGGGCGAGCAAGGCGCCGCCGTCGCGGAACGCGTGGCGCGGGAGCTGTGCCTCAAGCGTGCGGACGCGGCCTGGCACACCCAGCGCGACGAATGGGTCAGGCTAGGTATGGAAGTGGCCGTGCTGGCGGGCAGCCTGGGCAAGCTCGCGACCGACCTGAGCCTGATGGCCCAAGGCGAGGTCGCCGAGCTGGCCGAACCGTCTGGCAACGGCCGCGGCGGCTCGTCGGCGATGCCGCACAAACGCAACCCGGTATCGGCGATGATCGCATTGGCAGCCGCGCGCCGCACGCCGCAGCATGCGGCCGCCCTGCTGGCCTGCATGGGCCAGGAACACGAGCGCGGCCTCGGCAACTGGCAGGCGGAGCTGGCCGAATGGCCGAACCTGTTCCTGTCCGCCCACGGCGCCCTGCGCGCGCTGAACGATGCCTTCGCCGGACTGAAGGTGGACACCAGCCGCATGCTACGCAACATCGAGGCGCTGCACGGTCTGGTGTTTGCGGAAAGCGCATCGAGCTACCTGGCCGCGACCATCGGCCGGCCGCAGGCGCACGCGCTGCTGGAAGACCTCACCCGGCGCGCCGGCGACGAACGCGACCTGCACGATCTGCTGCGCGAGACCGTGCAGGCCGACCCGCAACTGGCCGCCCATGTCGATTTGCCCACGCTCGCGTCCCTGTTTGACCCGGCCGTCGCCGCCCAGTCCGCGCGCCGCCTGGCCCAACGCCAGTTGCAAGGCCTGCGCAGCCGTATGGCGGAGCTGGACGCCACCCACCCCTTTCACGAGTGAATTCACGGAGTAAAACGCGCATGAGCTTCGATCCTCTTGACCACGATTTCGAACGAGGCCTGCAGAACCGCCGCAGTGTCCTCGGCGACGCCTGGGTCGACCGTTCGCTGAACAATGCGACCGGCTTCAACGCCGACTTCCAGCACCTGATCACGCGCTTCGCCTGGAACGAGATCTGGGGCCGCCCAGGCCTCGACCAGAAGATGCGGCGCGCGATCGTGCTGTCGATCACGATCGCCCTCGGCCGCTGGGAAGAATTCGAGCTGCACGTCCGCGCCGCCCTACTGGGCGAGGAAGGCAGCCGCCTGACGCCCGACGAGCTCAAGGAAATCCTGATGCAGTCGGCCATCTACGCCGGGGTACCGGCCGCCAATACGGCCTTCACGCACACCGTGCAGATCCTGCGCGAAGTCGGCGAACAGATCGGCTACACGCTGGAACCGGCGGCGCCTGCCGCGGCCGCGCATCCGGGCATCGGCCGCGAAGGCTGCACTGCCAGCACGCCGACCCTGCACTACAGCGTGCGCGAGCCGCGCAATGGCAAGGCGCCACGGTGCACCATCGTCCTCAGCCACGCTCTCGGCTGCGACCTAAGCATGTGGGACAGCCTCGCCAACACGCTGGCGCAGGACTGCCGCGTGATCGCCTACGACCACCGCGGCCACGGCAGTTCGGACGCGCCGGATGGGCTGTATGCGATGGCCGACCTGGCCGACGACGCCGCGCGCCTGCTGCGCGAACTGGACACTGGCCCGGTAGTCTGGATCGGCCTGTCGATGGGCGGCATGGTCGGGCAGGAACTCGCCCTACGCCATCCGGCGCTCGTACGCGCGCTGGTTCTGGCGAATACCACCGGCGGCTACCCGGAAGCGGCACGCGCCGTATGGCAGCAGCGCATCGCCACCGTCCGCGAACAGGGCATCGAAGCGATTGCCGACGCGGTCATGGGGCGCTACTTCCATGACGGGTTCCGGGCGCAGAAGGGGGCGACCGTGGCGCGCTTCCGGCGGCGGCTGGTGACGACCGATCCGGTGGGCTACGTCGGGTGCTGCAATGCGGTCGGGCTGGTCGACACGACGTCGCGGCTGCGACAAATCGCAGTGCCGACCCTGGTGTTGGCGGGAGAGCTGGACCAGGGTACGCCGGTAGCGATGGCGCAGGCGCTGGCGGAAGGAATTCCGGGGGCGCGACTGGAGGTAATTGCGCAGGCGTCGCATCTGGGGGCGGTGGAGCAGTCGGAGGCGTTTGCGGCGAGTGTCGTCGGGTTCCTCCAGAAACTTTAATGCAAGCTATCTTATGTAAGTATTTTGTGCCCATGGGTCTCGGGTGTGTCGACTAACTTTGGTCTTGCCGACGTTTCGCCGGTATATGCTGACAAGGCTGCCGACCGGGTTCGCTAGAGCAGAGCCGAGCGCGAAGATCAGGCTGAAAAGGTGACTGACCTCGATGCCCCGGCCTGCGGGCCCACTTGACCGGGCAGCAAGTCCGGCAGCATGCAGACTCCTGGCCTGGCGAAACAGTAAGATGGCGCGGCAAAGATCCTTGAACGTCAGGCCAATCAAGAACAACACGTGGTCGCGGTTGGCCGCCTTGTACAGTTAACGGCACAGCGTGCGCCGGAGCACGAGGCACAGAACCCCTGCGGTGAGGAATACAAGCGGGAGTCTGCCAGAAAAGGCCGCCCTAGCTCGCTGAGCTGAGGCAGCCGAATAGCCGAACGTCGCTCCAAAGGCGTCATGTGCCGGATTAATATAGTTCATCAGGCCCATCGTGACCGGGAGGCCGATGCTAATCAGGAGCTACTGGCTGACTTAGGCGATCTCGTCAAAAAGCATACCGATGACATTACCGATCATTACTACCGCATGTCGGAGGTAGTGTGCTTGTGCACTTTGTCTCTTGCTATTCTCTTACTCGAAAAGGTGGAAACCGCTTTTAGACACGTTCGATCACCATGGCGATGCCCTGTCCGACCCCGATGCACATCGTGCACAAGGCGTACCTGCCGCCGGTCCGGTGGAGCTGGTACATGGCCGTCGTCACCAATCTGGCGCCGCTCATGCCCAGCGGATGGCCCAAGGCGATGCCGCCACCCAGCGGGTTCACCCTTGGGTCGTCGTCCGCAATGCCGAGTTCACGCAACACGGCCAGGGCTTGCGATGCAAAGGCTTCGTTGAGTTCGATGATATCCATCTGGTCGAGCGACATGCCCAGCTGCTGCATCAGCTTCTTGGTGGCCGGTGCTGGGCCGATGCCCATCACGCGCGGCGGCACGCCGGCGGTCGCCATACCGACGATGCGGGCACGCGGGATCAAACCATACTGTTCGACCGCCTCGGCGCTGGCTAGCAGCAGCGCGCAGGCCCCGTCGTTCACACCAGAAGCGTTACCCGCGGTGACGGAACCATCCGGATGCACGACGCCCTTCAGCTTAGCCAGCGCTTCCAGGCTGGTTTCGCGCGGGTGCTCGTCCTGGGCAAAGGCGATGTGGTCGCCTTTTTTCTGGGGGATCAGGACCGGGACGATTTCGTCCGCATACAGGCCCTCCTTCTGTGCGCGCGCTGTTTTTTGCTGGCTGGCCATGGCAAAACGGTCCTGGTCTTCGCGCGACACCTTGTAATCGACGGCGACGTTCTCGGCCGTCTCCGGCATCGAATCGGTGCCGTACAGGTGCTTCATCTGCTTGTTCGGAAAGCGCCAGCCGATGGTGGTGTCGTAGATGGTGGCCTGGCGCGAGAAGGCCGTTTCGGCCTTACCCATCACGAAGGGCGCGCGAGTCATCGATTCGACGCCGCCGGCGATCATCAGGCGCGTTTCGCCTGATTTGATTGCGCGCGCGGCGATGCCGATCGCATCCATGCCGGAACCGCAGAGGCGGTTCACGGTGGTGCCGGGCACGTCCGGCGGCAGCCCCGCCAGCAGCGAGGACATGTGGGCCACGTTGCGGTTGTCCTCGCCGGCCTGGTTGGCGCAGCCGAAGATGACGTCGTCGACTGCGCTCCAGCTCACGCCCGGATTGCGCTTCATGAGTTCACGCAGCGGCACTGCGCCGAGGTCGTCCGCGCGCATGTCTTTCAGGGTGCCACCGTAGCGGCCAACCGGGGTGCGGATCGCGTCGACAATATAAGCTTCGTTCATGTTAATCCTTTCAGTTCAGGGCGCCAACAGCGGGGCGCTTGTTGCAGCCTGCAGCTCTTCAAAAGTGAGGCCCGGCGCCATTTCGGCAACTCGCAAGCCATTTGGGGTGACGTCGAGCACGGCAAGGTCCGTATAGATGCGGTTCACGCAGGACATTCCGGTTAGCGGGTAGCTGCACAGGCGGACGATTTTGCTCTCGCCGGACTTAGTCTGATGATCCATCATCACAAACACTTTTTTGGCGCCGAGCGCGAGATCCATCGCCCCCCCGACCGCTGGAATCGCGTCTGATGCGCCGGTGTGCCAGTTAGCTAGATCTCCCTTCTCCGAGACCTGGAACGCGCCTAGCACGCAGATGTCGAGGTGGCCGCCGCGCATCATGGCGAAGGAGTCGCCGTGGTGGAAATAGGCGCCCCCGGTCAGCAGGGTCACTGGCTGCTTGCCAGCGTTGATCAGGTCTTCGTCCTCTTCACCAGGCTCCGGGACCGGGCCCATGCCGAGCAGGCCGTTCTCGCTGTGCAGGAAGACTTCACGGTCGGCGGGCAGGAAATTGGCGACCTTCGTCGGCAGGCCAATGCCAAGATTTACATAGGCGCCCTCGAAAATGTCTTTGGCGACGCGCTGCGCGATTTGGTCGCGGGTATATCGGTTCATGCTCATGCTGCCTCCTTCACAACGCGCTGGACGAAGATGCCTGGTGTGACGATGACCTCGGGATCGAGTTCCCCAAGCGGGACGATGTCGGAAACCTGGGCGATAGTGGTCTTGGCCGCCATCGCCATGATCGGGCCGAAGTTACGTGCCGTCTTGCGATACACAAGGTTGCCCCAGCGATCACCGCGTAGGGCCTTGATCAGCGCGTAGTCAGCGTGGATTGGGGATTCGAGCACGTAATGGCGGCCATCGATCAGGCGCGTCTCCTTGCCTTCGGCGAGCAATGTACCGTAGCCGGTAGGTGTGAAGAAACCGCCAATGCCCGCGCCGGCCGCGCGGATGCGTTCGGCCAGATTGCCCTGCGGGGTAAGTTCTAGTTCGATCTCGCCTCCGCGGTACAAAGCATCAAAGTGATGCGAATCGGCCTGGCGCGGGAAGGAACAAATGATCTTGCGTACCCGCTTCGCCTTTAGCAGGGCAGCCAGGCCGGTTTCGCCGTTGCCAGCATTATTGTTGACGATAGTGAGCTCTCTCGCGCCCTGTGCAATCAGCGCGTTGATCAGCGCAGACGGCATGCCGGCGTTGCCGAAGCCGCCAATCATCACGGTCGCGCCATCGGGCACGTCGGCGACGGCACGTTCCAGCGATTCAAAAGTTTTATCGATCATGTTTTCACCTTCGGTGCTCCACATTATTGTGCGCCTGAAAACGTCCCCGCACTTGAAATGATGCTTCCTTTGTTCGATAATCGAACTAATGATTGATTATCGACCAAACGAGTGTAGTAGCATGTTGGGCGGAAGGTCAAGAAAAAAGCCAAGAATCTGGCCACCCTCCCTTGCGTTAGAATCTCGCTATGACAAATTCGAACAAGCACGGACGGGCAACCGATTCGGACCAGGTTGACCAGCATGAGCGCCAGCACGATGAACGTGATTTGACCATCGCCCAGCAGATCGACGCGATGACAGATCCAAGCTTCATGACCTCGCTGGCTCGCGGCCTAGCGGTGGTGCAGGCCTTCAGCGAGTCGCGCAGGCCCCAGACCATCGCCCAGATCAGCCAGAAGACCGGTATCCCGCGCGCTGCCGTGCGCCGCTGCCTATATACGCTGCAGCAGCTCGGCTATGTCGATGCCGAAGTGAACAATTTCTCGCTGCGCTCGAAAGTGTTGACGCTCGGCTACTCCTACCTCTCGTCAACGCCGCTGGCCGTCTCCAGCCCGCCCTACCTTAACGCCATCAGCCGCGAGCTGGGAGAGTCGTGCTCGCTCGCTGTATTTGACGACGCCACAGTGTTGTACGTTGCGCGCTCGGCCGCTTCGCGCGTGATGTCGGTGGCCTTAAACACGGGCAGCCGCCTGCCCGCCTACTGCACCTCGCTCGGCCGCGTAATGCTGGCGCACTTGCCACCAGAAGCATTGAACGATTACTTCGCACGGGTCAAGCTCGAGTCGATGACCGAGAAGACCATTACTAGCCAGAAGCGCCTGCGTGAGATCCTGCTTGGCGTACGACAAGACAGTTACGCCATTAATGATGAGGAACTGGAGCTGGGCCTGCGTTCCATCGCTGTACCGGTGCGCGGCGCTTCGGGCCAGGCGCTGGCCGCGCTCAACGTAGGCACCCAGGCCGGGCGCGTCAGCGTCGAGCGCATGTGCCAGGAGTTTCTGCCCGTCTTGCAACGCGGAGCTGCAGAACTCTCCGTACTACTGCCTTAGAATTGGTCGTACAAACGTTGGTGATTCCAGTCTACCCAAAACTGCACCGGCAAGGCAGCCGACACGAGAGCGACCGCTTTGATAGCGTCATGGTTCACACGCCAACTGCCGTGTAGAAGAAAGGGGCTCTGGTGCAACCCGCAGCTGGGCTAGAATGACGGCCTTTACCCAGCATGCATAGTCATCAGAGCAAGAGCGACCTGTTCAAGGGGCGACACTTCGAACAAGAGATCATCATTTTGTGCGTGCGCGGGTACCTGCGATACAAGCTATCGTACCGGAACCTGGTCGAGATGAATGAAAATGGGGCCTGTCAGTCTTCACACGACTATCCTTTGCTGGATTCAGCGGTGGCATGCACCGGAGTTCGACAAACCTTGGAGCTGCTTCACGCCGCCAGCTGGTACCTTTTGGCGAGTGGACAATACCTATGCAGCTGAAGCTCAGAGCCATCTCCTGATAAACACCAGTTATCTGAAAGACCCATAGTTACCGTTTTCAGCACGGGTGTACTTGCCGTGTCGATATTGGCCGAACCCACCCGTTTGGCCAGCGCAACTGATTGCCATGATAAAGTCCAGGGTTACATAGACAGGCGGGATGTAGTGGTCTAATGGGTTCTGTCGCATTAGCAAACGCCGCGGGCCAATCAGGTAAACTGCGGCGCCCAAACCGAGGACGAATCGAGATGCTTAACTCTAAAGGGATGCGCTTTCCGATTGATGTGATCCTGGTCTGCATCCGCTGGTATGCGGCCTACCCGCTGAGCTATCGGTACCTTGAGGAGATGATGGAAGAGCGCGGCGTGTCGGTCGACCATTCATCGATCAACCGTTGGGCGATTCGTTCCTGCCGCTCATAGAGAAGATGGCCTGAAAACACAAGGGCCCGGTCGGCGGCAGCTGGCGCATGAATGAGACCTACATCAAGGTCAAGGGGGGGGGCTGGAAATACCTCTACCGCGCCGTCGACAAGCAGGGCAAAACCGTCGACTTCCTGCTGACGAAGAAGCGCGACATGACTGCGGCGAAGCGCTTCTTTGACAAGGCTGTGGAAGCGAACGGCGATCCGAACAAAGTCGCGATGGACAAGAGCGGCGCCAACAAGGCGGCGATCGATGCGATCAACGCCGGCCGCAGCGTGCCGATCCTTGTGCGCCAGGTTAAATACCTCAACAACATGGTCGAGCAGGACCATCGCGCGATCAAGCGGTTGACCAAGCCGATGCTCAACTTCAAATCGTTCCGCTCAGCCGGCTAGTTCGCGATCGACGGCGTTGATGCAATGTCGTTCACCGAACAATTTTTTGCGCTGGCAGGAATGGTCCTTTCGGTTTGAGCGGTACAGTGCCGTTCTAGGAAAATTCTGTCGTTTGATCAACAACGCGACAGAACCGTTTTGCTTATCGGTGAACTCTTGCACAACAAGCTAAGTAAGTCTGCTATGGGTCGAACTCGGATCTACAGCTATACCGGTATTCTCGCCAAGTGGCCTACACAAGCTCTGCCAACAGCCAGTTCTTGAACTGCTGGAACGCCGCGTGCTGGTGCTGGCGCTTTGGATACACCAGATAGTGGCCGACATAGCGCACGGCCGTACTCTGCCCGCGCAGCGGCGCGACCAGTGCCCCGGAGGCCAGCTCGCGCTCGGCCAGCAAGGTCGACTCGAGCACCACGCCCAGGCCATCGACGGCGGCGGCGATCGACATCGCGCTGCGGTCGAACGCCAGCGCGAAGTCGCTTGGTGTGGCGAGATTGTTGGCGCTGAACCAGCCGCCCCAGCGCACCGATTGCCCTGTGCTCTGGATCAGCGGGCGCGCATACAGATCCTGCACCGCGTGAATCGTGCGCGCCAGCGCGGGATTGCACAGCGGCGTGAGTTCCTCGATCACGAGCGGCAGCCGCTCATGCCGGCCACTGGCCGGCTCGCCGTAGACAATATCGATGTCGTAGTCGTCGTTGTCGAAGTTGGCGTACTGGGTGTCGGCCGAAAAGCGCAGATTGATGCCGGGGTTGTCGGCGACGAAGCGCGCCAGGCGCGGCATCAGCCACTGGGTGCCGAACGACGGCGCCGTATGCAGCCGCAGCGGCAGCACGGTGGGCTCCGGCGCGGCCTGGTGAAAGCCGCGCTGCATCTCGTTGAAGCCCCGCTGCACATGCTCGAGCAAGACGTGGCCCGCGCCCGTGAGCGTGATGGCGCGTGCGCTGCGCTCGAACAGCAGCATGCCGGCCGTTTCTTCCAGCTTGCGGATCGCGTGGCTCACTGCGCTGGGCGACAGATCAAGCTCGCCCGCCGCCAGCGCGAACGACTCGGTGCGCCCGGCTGCTTCAAACACCCGCAAGGCAGCCAGCGAGAGCCGCCGGAATTTTGCCATGGATGAATCAAATTCACCTGAGGCTGCATAAATGCCTTTTGTCATGGGCTGTGTTTTCCGTAAAAATCCATAAAGTTTAAAACAACCGCACGCACAGGTGAATATTTTGCACCGGGAGCGTCATTTTATGTCAACACCGGAGGAGACCATGACGGCACCATCCAGCGAGCGGGTCGCAACGACCAGGCTCGATCAATTGCAAACCCATGCCTGGCGCGTGCGCCGCTTTGCGCTGCGCATGGGCGAAGTCCAGGGACAAGGGTATGTGGGCCAGGCCCTGGGCTGGGCCGATGTGCTGGCCGTGGCCTGGTGCCATGCCATGACCATCCGCCCGGCCGAACCCGAATGGGAGGGGCGCGACCGCTTCTTGCTGTCGCACGGCCACTACGCCATCGCGCTGTACGCCGCCCTGCTGGAGGCCGGCGTGCTGGCCGAAGACGAACTGGAAACCTATGGCGCCGACGACAGCCGGCTGCCGATGTCGGGCATGGCGACGTACACCCCCGGGATGGAAATCTCGGGCGGCTCGCTGGGCCAGGGCCTGGCCATCGCGGTCGGCCAGGCGCTCGGACTGCGCATGAAAGGCAACCGCGCGTTCGTCTACAACTCGATGTCCGATGGCGAGCTCGATGAGGGCGCGGTATGGGAAGCGGCGCTGTCGGCGTCGCACCACAAGCTGAACAACCTGATCAACCTGGTCGACCTGAACCGCCAGCAGGCCGATGGCGCTTCGCACGAGATTCTCGGGTTCGAGCCGCTGGTCGACAAGTGGCTGGCATTCGGCTGGCACGTCCAGCGCGTTGACGGCAACGACCTGCAAGCCGTCATCCAGGCCTTCGATGCGGCGCGCGCCGCGCCCGGCGAGCAGCCGCGCGTGATCCTGTTCGACACCCTGATGGGCAAGGGCGTGCCGTTCCTCGAAACCCGCGACAAGAACCACTTCATCCGGGTGGAAGCGGGCGAGTGGCGGCAAGCCATCGCCGACCTCGATGCAACCTACGCCCAACGGAGCCCGGCATGAGCAACAGCACCCCAACCAAGACCCGCCTGACCACGTCGTCCATGATGGCGTCGATTGCCGCCGAAGGGCAGCGCACCGGGCCGGCGCCATTCGGGCACGCGCTGGTCGAGGCGGCGACACACGACCCGCGCATCGTCGGGATGACGGCCGATCTGGGCAAGTACACCGACCTGCACATTTTCGCTCAGGCGTATCCCGAGCGCTTCCTGCAGATGGGCATGGCCGAACAATTGCTGATGGCGGCAGCCGGCGGCATGGCCAAGGAAGGCTTCATTCCGTTTGCCACCACCTACGCGGTGTTCGCCACCCGGCGCGCGTATGACTTCATACATCAGGTCATCGCCGAAGAACACCTGAACGTCAAGATCTGCGCCGCCCTGCCCGGCTTGACCACGGGCTACGGCCCCAGCCACCAGGCCACGGAAGACCTGGCCATGATGCGCGCCATTCCCGGCCTGACCGTGATCGATCCGTGCGACGCGCTCGAGACGGCGCAGTGCGTGGCGGCCATCGCGAAGTTCGACGGCCCGGTGTACATGCGCCTGCCGCGTGGCCGGGTGCCGCTGGTGCTCGACGAGTATGACTACCAGTTCGAGATCGGCAAGGCCCGGCTGCTGCGCGACGGCCAGGACGTGCTGGTCATTTCGACCGGCCTGATGACGATGCGCGCGCTCGAAGTGGCCGACCAGCTGGCAAACGACAACATCGCCGTCGGCGTGCTGCACGTGGCGACCATCAAGCCGCTCGACGTCGACGCCATCCTCACCCAGTGCCGCCGTGAGGGCCGGCTGGTGGTGATCGCCGAAAACCACAGCATCATCGGTGGCCTGGGCGAAGCGATCGCCATGGCGCTGCTGGGCGCGCGCGTGCAGCCGGTCGTGCGCCACGTGGCCCTGCCCGACCGGTTCCTCGACGCCGGCGCCCTGCCGACGCTGCACGACCGTTACGGCATCTCGACGAACGCGATGGCGGCCAGCATCCGGGGGTGGCTGAAGTAACCATGCAATCCGGCCCACGCCCCCGGCCGCACGACAGGGGGCGATAAAAAAAAGGATAAACGGAGATGAGCACGATGGACACGGTGGCCTTGACGCCCAAGCAAGCAATCGGACAGAAGAAGCGGATCTGGATCTACGTCTTCCTGTTCACGCTGACCCTGATTAACTACATCGACCGGGTCTCGCTCTCGGTCGCCGCGCACGCACTGAAAGCAGAGTTCGATATTTCACCGGTCGCCATGGGCTACCTGTTTTCATCGTTCGTCTGGCTGTATTTCATCGCCCTGATCCCGATGGGTTACCTGGTGGGGCGCTTCGGGCCCAAGACCGTCAACAGCTACGGCATCGGCGTGTGGTCGATCGCCACTGTATGCACTGCCTTCACGGCCGGCTTTTATTCGCTGCTTACCTGCCGGCTGATCATGGGCGCCGGTGAAGCGACGACCTATCCGGCCGGCGCGCGCGTCGTGCGCGACTGGATGCCGGTCAAGGAACGCGGCCTGGCCACCGCCGTATTCCATAGCGGCAGCCTGGTCGGGCCTGCGGTGGGCGCCGTCGGCTTCGGCTGGCTGATCACCTCGTACGGCTGGCGCGTGGCGTTTCTGGTGGCCGGCGCCATCGGCTTCGTCTGGCTGGCGGCCTGGCTCAAGTGGTACCAGCATCCATCGAAGGCGCCGTGGCTCAGCAGCGCGGAACTGGCGGAAATTACCGCCGACGCCTCTGCCGCGCAGCATGCCGGCGTGCCGGCAGAACGGGCCATCGGCATCAAGGGCCTGGTGCGCTCGCCAACGATGTGGGCCATCGGCCTGTCGCATGGCTGCGCCGTGTACGCGACCTACTTCTTTCTGACCTGGCTGCCCACCTACCTGCAAGCCGAAAAAGGCTTGAGCGTGATGAGCAGCAGCCTCTACACCGCCGTGCCCTACCTGGGCGCCGCGGTCCTGGCCATCGCCATCGGGCGCTGTTCCGACCTGGTCGTCTCGCCACAGGCGGCAGCCGCCGGCAAGCGCCGCTTCGTCGTCGGCGCCGCGCTGCTGTCGTCGTCCGTGATCTTCCTGGTGCCGACCCTGTCGAGCACTTGGGCGATCCTCCTGGTGATCACGCTGTCGCTGGCCACCTGCGCCTCGGCCGTCTCGCTGAACCTGTCGCTGGTCAACGACCTGGTGCGCTCCAGCGCGGACGTCGGCACGGCCGCCGGCTTCATCACGGCGGTCGGCAATTTCTTCGGTCTGATGGCGCCGATCGCCACTGGCTACCTGGTGGCCAACACGGGCGGCTTTGCCGCGGCCTTCATCGTCATCGGCGCCCTGCTCGTGCTGGGCTCGGTGCTTTCGGTGTTCGGTGCGCGCCGGCCGGTGCACTGACACACAAGCGTCAAGGGAACGCACGGCACCGGCCTGCGTCCCCTGTTTTTGGGGCACGCCCCTGTTACTGAAGTGGAACTGGAATCTATGCGTACGCACACAATCAACCAAGCCGGGGACGCGCCACTCCCGGCGCTCTGGCGCATCGCCGCTATCGCCCTTCCTCTTTTTATCGGGCTGTTCGGCGTCGCCATGCTGGTCGGCGGCGTCTGGCTGATCGCCGTGGGCGGCAGCTGGTATTACGGCCTGGCCGGTCTGGCCCTGGTCATCGCCACCGTGCTGCTGTGGCGCCGCAAGGCTGCCGGCCAGATCGTCACCGGCGCCGTGTTTGCGGCATCGGTGGTGTGGGCCCTGTGGGAAGTCGGCTTCGACGGCTGGGGCCTGATCCCGCGCCTGACCGGCATCACGGTGCTGTTCATCCTCGCGCTGGCGCTCTCGCCCGTGATCCGGCGCAGCGCGCCGCCATCGCAGCGCCGCCGCTGGCATCCGGCGCAGCTGGGTGGCCTGGTGCTGGCCGGCCTGACGCTGCTGGCCCAGGGCTTCCTGGTCTCGCGCGACGCCATGACGGTCGAGCAGGCGCTGGTGTCCCCGGCGCCGGCCGCATCGAGCACGATCGGCACCGGCGCCGACTGGCCATTCTATGGCGGCGACGCCAATGCACAGCGCTACAGCCGCCTGAACACGATTACGCCCGAGAACGTCGGGCGCCTCGAGCGCGCGTTCGTGTTCCATACCGGCGACCTGCCGGCCAGGGGCGAGCGCTACTCGCCGGCGAATACGCCGCTGAAGGTCGGCAACGACCTGTTCATGTGCTCGGCGAAGAACATCCTGATCTCGGTCGATGCGGCCACGGGCAAGGAAAACTGGCGCTTCGATCCGAAGGTGCCGACCGAGGGCATCGCCCACGCGGCCGTGTGCCGTGGCGTGGCCATGTACACCGCGCCCGACCTGCCGGCGGACGCCGCCTGCAAGACGCGCGTGATCAGCAATACGCTCGACGCGCGCCTCATCGCCGTCGACAGCAAGACCGGCAAGGCCTGCGCCGGCTTCGGCAAGGACGGCCAGGTTGACCTGTGGACCGACCTGGGCAAGAAAGTGCCGGGCTGGTACTCGCCCACCGCCGCACCGACCGTCGTGCGCGGCGTGATCGTCTCGGGCGCGCAGGTGCGCGACGGCCAGGACGAAGACGCGCCATCGGGCGTCATCCGTGGCTATGACGCCGTCACCGGCGCGCTGGCCTGGGCCTGGGACTTGGGCAATCCGGCCAATGCGAAAGGGCCGGCCGCAGGCCAGACCTACACCCGCGGCACGCCGAATATGTGGACGACGGCGGCGGCCGACGAGGCGCTGGGCCTGGTGTACCTGCCGATCAGTAACTCGTCGATCGACTATTACGGCTCGAACCGCAGCGAGGCCGAGAACCGCTATTCCGATTCGCTGGTGGCGGTCGACGTCACCACCGGCCGCGATGTGTGGCACTTCCAGGCCATGCGCCGCGACCTGTGGGATTACGACCTGGGCAGCCAGCCTACCCTGCTCGACTATCCGGACAAGACCGGCAAGCAAGTACCGGCCATCGTGCTGCCGACCAAGCAGGGCGACCTGTACATCTTCAACCGCGCCACCGGCGAGCCGCTCACGCCGATCGGCACGATCGAGGCGCCCAAGGGCGGCTCGGTGGAACCGGCATTCGTATCGGCCACCCAGCCAATGTCGTTGTGGCACACCCTGCGCAAGCGCGACAAGACCGAAGCCGACATGTGGGGCTTTTCTCCAGTCGACCAGCTGATGTGCCGCATCCAGTTCCGCCAGTCGAATTACTCGGGCTACCTGACCCCGCCGTCGGCCGACCGGCCATGGATCCAGTATCCCGGCTATAACGGCGGCTCGGACTGGGGCTCGGTGGCGATCGACCCGGTACGCCGTTTGATCATCGCGAACTACAACGATGTGCCGAACCGCAGCCAGCTGATCACGCGTGAAAAGGCCAACGCCCTGGGCGTGCAGCCGATCTACGCCAGCAAGGACGCCAATGCCAAGGCAGCCGGCAAGGGCGAAGGCGGCTCGTCGATGTACCCGCAGGTGAACGCACCGTTCGCGATCACCGTGAACGCCGGCTGGCGCAATATCGGCACCGGCGTGCCGTGCACGGCACCGCCCTACGGCGGCATCCGCGCCGTCAGCCTCGACACCGGCAAGACGGTGTGGGATGGCCCGCTGGGCACCGCGCGCCGCAACGGACCGTTCGGTATCCCGTCGGGCATCCCGTTCAGTATCGGCCTGCCGAACAACGGCGGCTCGGTCGTCACGGCCGGCGGCCTGGTGTTCGTCGGCGCCGCCACCGACAACCTGTTCCGCGCGATCGACATCAAGACCGGCAAGACGGTGTGGCAAGACGTGCTGCCGGCCGGCGGCCAGGCCAATCCGATCTCGTATGAAGTCAATGGCGAGCAGTACATCCTGATCGCGGCGACCGGTCACGCCTTCATGGAAACCGGCAACAGCGACGCCATCATCGCCTACAAGCTGCGCAAATAAGCGGGCTCAAGCAACGAGAACCACCAAAGCCAGTCCTGCGCGGCTGGCTTTTTTCAACAAATACACACAACGAGGACAGCATGGATTTGCATTTGACCGGACGACGGGTACTCGTCAGCGGCGGCTCGCGCGGCATCAGGCGCGCGATTGTTGAACACTTCCTGGCCGAAGGCGCGCACGTGGCGTTTTGCGCCCGCAGCCAGACCGGGGTGGCCGCCGCCAGCGCCGCGTTCGGCGCGAATGCGACCGGGGCCATGGTCGACGTCACCAACCCCGTGCAGGTACAGGAATGGGTGACTTCCAGCGCCGCGCAGATGGGCGGGCTCGATATCGTCGTGCCGAACGTGAGCGCGCTGGTCGGCGGCGAAGACCTGGCGACCTGGCAGCGCGCCTTTAACACCGACCTGCTCGGCACCATCGCCATGGTGCAGGCGGCGTTGCCCGCGCTGCGCGCTTCAAGCGCCGCCGCCATCGTTCTCATTTCCAGTGTATCGGGCCGCGAAATCGACCTGTTTGCCGAGCCGTACGGCGTGCTCAAGGCCGCCCTGACGCATTACGGCAAGACGCTGTCGACGCGGCTGGCCAGGGACGGCATCCGCGTCAACACCGTCGCGCCCGGCAATGTGTATTTCACTGACGGCGTCTGGGGCGACATCGAGCGCAACGATCCGGCGGCATTTGCCCAATCCCTCGCGGCCAATCCGATGGGCCGCATGGGCACGCCGGAAGAAGTCGCCAGGGCAGTCGTATTCCTGGCCAGCAGCGCTGCCAGCTTCACCACTGGCACCTGCCTGCTGGTCGATGGCGGCCTGACGCGCGGCGTCCAGTTCTGATGACGCCGCGTTACCTTCGCTGCTCGGCGCTGGCCGCCTCCGCGTTGATGGTCAGCGCCGCCGGCCCGGCGCTGGCGCAGTCGTCCGTGACAATCTATGGCCTGATGGACGTCGGCCTGGTGCGCGAGTTCGGCGCCGCGACCGGACCGGCCACTAAGGTCAGCAGCGGCATGTCGAACGGCTCGCGGCTCGGCATCAAGGGCGTTGAACCGCTCGGCGGCGGCTGGGACGCGCTGTTCCTGCTCGAGAGCGGCATCCAGCTCGACGACGGCAGCATCGGCCAGGGCGGCGTCGTGTTCGGGCGCCAGGCCTATGCCGGCCTGCGCAGCCCGCTGGGCACGCTCACCGTCGGGCGCCAGTACACGCCGCATTTCGACACGATGGTCATGGTCGACCCGTTTGGCACCGGTACGGCGGGCGACGCCAAGAACCTGATTCCCAGCAGCGGCGACGCCGCCACCCGCATGACCAACTCCATCAAGCTGGCCACGGCGGCATGGCATGGCCTGACTGGTGAGCTGGTGTATGCGCCAGGCGAGACCGGGGCCAGCAACAGCGCCGGCCGCCAGTTTGGCGGCGCCGTCGCGTATCTCGCCGGTCCGCTGACCCTGCGCCTCGGCTACCATTATCGCAACAGCGACACCCCGGCGCTCCAGCGCAGCAGCGCGCGCAACACGCTGCTGGCGGCCACGTACCAGTTCGCGCACATGAAGGCGCATTTGGCCTGGGGCATCGACAAGGGCGTGGGCAGTTCGATCCTGCGCAACGCCGGCAACCCGTACGGGTATGCCAGCACGCCGGTGCACAGCGAAGACAGCACCGACCTGCTGGTGGGCCTGTCGGCGGTGCGCGGCGCGCATACCTTCATGGCGTCATTCATCCGCAAGGATGACAAGACGGCGCGCAACCAAGACGCCGCCCAGTTCGCCGTGGGTCATCGCTACGCGCTCAGCCTCCGCACTGACACCTATGCGGCGGTATCCCACATCAGCAACCGGCGCGGCGCCAGTTACACGGTCGGCCATGCAAGCGATATCGGCACCGCCAGTCGAGTGTACAGCGTAGGCGTGCGGCATTTGTTCTGACGCGATCGGACTTTATGCTGAACGTCGGCTTTGGATCCAGGCTGTGTAAAAACGCGCGATCTGCGTGTTTTCAAGGGTTCCTTTATACGTTCCCGACCTCGAGAAAATGCCGTAATGAGCGTTTTAAAAGGTCGAGTGTCGCAAGTTCAATGTCAAAATCGCGTTTTTACACAGCCTGGGCCGGTTCCGGCCGGTCGTGACCATCGGTGACTTTTCTGCTTCAACAACCTGCTACGCTGGTTCGACCGTCTAAAATCGCGCCAGAAGTGGTCCTGAAAAAATTTTGTGAGGCACTATTAGCACTGTTATCGGCAGAGTGGTTACAAAGACGAAATTCACACATATCATGGAGAAAATATGAGAACAAGATAGTTGTAGCGGCGATCTTGTCCCTGTCTGGTTGCATATCGACCCATGGTCAGTCGACTGAGCGTGCTCAGCTCGTACAGTCGGCGCCGTTGGCGACATCGAATACGTCTTGTTCTTACGTTGGTGGTCAGGTGAATTGCATGCCTCGGCTCATCAGAACAACTTCCACCGACGTAAAGGGAGAGAAGCCGCCCAGCAACTGAAAGCAGTAACTACTGACTTTCAGGCCGATGGCCGGGCAGCGTAGCCTCGCCAAGGAATCCATGACCGTCCGCTTTGGGTCAGTACCGGCCGGTCACGGCTACCGCTGGATTTTCGACCTCGCAACCTACTGACTCTGGTCGCCCCCATGCTGACAATGGTAACACTGGACATGCTGCATACACCGCACGCGATCGATTGGGATGGCCTACGCTTCGCCGCACCGCGCGCACTGTTTTCCTGATCGGCCGGCTGCATCTCATCTCTTCCTAGCAAAGGAAAGTTTGAATTCAAGCTGGTTTCTGCTTACTGCCGACGTCCATACGACTGCGATCAGTGTGACGCCAGATACGAAGTGCCCCTTGCCGCAATTACGATCGGCTGCATTATGGACGGCATCGCCGTATGCGTTAGGGCAGTAGTCACATGAGTCGCCTATGTTGCCATTTGTTATCTTTCGGATGTTTCATTTTCTGTCAGAGATTCACTGTACGCGTCCCCCGAATCCCTATGTAATAGACGAAATTGACATGCATGACTGTGCAAATTACGATCATTTTTGCGCTTTACGCAAGTAACGCCGCTAGCAGAGACATAGTCTGATAAGCTTCTCAGCTTTTTGCACGGCTAAATTACCTATTTCTGCCTTGCGCCTTTAGGGCGAAAACAGGAATGATGCAATGCTTGCGAACCTTACACACGATATTTCCCCCATCTGCTTGCGGACCGCGGAGCATCTGGTCAGATTTTACGATGACGATGATCTGCTGATGACGGAAGTTGGCGATTTTATCGATGCGGCTCTCCGCGTCGGAGGCAGCGCGATCATCATGGTTCTGTCGCATTAGCGAACACCGGTGGCCGGTCGGGTAAACTGTCGTGCCCCAATCTACGACGAATCGACATGCTCAACTTCAAAGGGATGCGCTTTCCGATCGATGTGATCTTGGTCTGCATCCGCTGGTACGCCGCTTATCCGCTGAGCTACCGGCACCTTGAGGAGATGATGGAAGAGCGTGGCGTGTCGGTTGACCATTCGACGATTAACCGATGGGCGATCCGCTTCTTGCCGCTGATCGAGAAAATGGCCCGCAAGTACAAGCGTCAGTTGGCGGCAGCTGGCGCATGGACGAGACGTACATCAAGGTCAAGGGCGCATGGAAATACCTTTACCGTGCTGTCGACAGACATGGCAAAACCGTCGATTTCCTGCTCACGGCCAAGCGCGATGTGGCTGCAGCGAAGCGCTTCTTCGACAAGGCCATGGGAGGTAACGGCGATCCGAACAAGGTCGCGATGGACAAGAGCGGCGCCAACAAGGCGGCCATGGATGCGATCAACGCCGGCCGCGCCGTGCCGATCCTTGTGCGCCGAGTTAAATACCTCAACAACATTGTCGAGCAGGACCATCGGGCCATTAAGCGGGTGACCAAGCCGATGCTCAACTTCAAATCATTCCGCGCAGCCGGCTCTGTCCTTGCCGGCATCGAGCTGATCCACATGATCCGCAAGGGTCAGTTCGTATTTGACGGCACCGAGGCCATGTCGATCGCCTACCAATTTTCTACGCTGGCAGGAATGGTCCGTTCAGCTTGAGCGGTGCAGGCCAGGTCGGGGGAAATTCCGCTGTTTGATCAACAACGCGACAGAACCACTGAGCGGACGGCTTGGAAGGATTTGAAGTTCAGCATCGGCCGGGCCACTCGCTTGATGGCGCGGTGGTCCTGTTCAACGATGTTGTTAAGATATTTGACTTGGTGAACCACGATGGGCTTGTCCCGGTTACCGTTAATCGAATCAATGGCTGCCTTGTTGGCGCCGCTCTTGTCCATCGCGACCTTGTCAGGATCGCCGTTAGCTCCCATGGCTCTTCGAAGAAGCGCTTCGCCGCGGCCATGTCGCGCTTTGCCGTCAGCAGGAAGTCGATGGTCTTACCCTGCTTGTCGACAGCGCGGTAGAGGTATTTCCAGACGCCCTTGATCTTGATGTACGTCTCATCCATGCGCCAGCTGCCCCCGACCGGGCGCTTGTTTTTCCGGGCCATCTTCTCGATGAGCGGCAGAAAACGAATGGCCCACCGGTTGATCGATGAATGGTCGACCGAGACGCCGCGCTCTTCCATGATCTCCTCGAGGTGCCGGTAGCTCAGCGGGTAGGCCGCATACCAGCGGATGCAGACCAGGATCACATCGATCGGAAAGCGCGCGCCTTTGAAGTTGAGCATGTCGAGTCATCCAGTGGTCGGGCGCCGCAGTCTATCTGATCCCGCCACCGGCGGTTTGCTAATGCGACAGAACCCTAACTTGAGCTATCAAGCCGTCTATTACAGTAGGTTGCCTAATACGCTTCCTGCCCTTTCTCCACAGGTTGATGACAGCACCCATGTCATGAGCCCCCGGCCGCGCCAGTTACAACGCCGATTTTAGCCGATGACTGGAGCGCACAATGAACGCAACTTCCGCACAAATTCAATCCAACGCAGCAAAGCAGCAGCACGAAATCGCACTCGATATGGATGCAGCTGAAACCTGCCGACGCTCGCCGAACCTGGATCGCCTCGACACTAACCTGCTAATCGCCAAACTCCACGCAGCGCGGAGCGCGGAGCGCAGACGAATTCTGCATGCCGCAAACCATCTTCCGTACAGCCGACACAGAAGGCTGGTGGCACGCCCACAGTTTCGCCCGAGTGCTCGACAAGGCTGAAGTGTTTGCGACGGCCCTGCCAGGTCGATACTTCCAATAATCCCAACCAAGCAATCCGTCCGGCCATTTAGGCTGGGCGCCCTCCCCGGCTGCATTCAGCCTGGGGCGGGCTTGGGATGTTCAGCCGGTGTTTGTTTATGAACTTGGCCAGGAGCAAAGTAAATCTTCGAAGGCAACCGAGGCTACGTCAACACCGAGTTCGGCTCTCACCGTAGCAAAAAATTTATATTATGAATTGTTGGATATACGATCGTGGTCTGCCTGGCAAGGACGTCTCCGACCGTAAAAGCAAATTCATAATATGAACTTTCCGCGAGCTAGGAGGCATGTCGACGCGACTTGCCTACATGGTCGCCTCGTTCATAATATGAATTTCCGGGTCTTCAAGTCCTCGGCCCAGCTCAAATGCGCGGCCGAAAAGGTGCCAAGCACTATCAACCGTTGAGCCCGGATTACAGAAGTACGGTCGCGATCACCTGTCAGTTCGCAAGACTGGTTCGGGCGTAGGGCAATCAGAAAGTTGTCCTATTTAAACCTCGACCAGATTGCCGGCGGCTACTCCCTTGTACAGCCCTTCCATGTGGCACGCAGGATAAGTTTCGCGCACTGCACCTCGAGTCACTTCGGCAAACCCATCGTAAAATCGGACGATCATGTCGCGACTGACATGACGGAAGGTCTTGTAACGGCAAGCCTCAGCAATGGCCTCTAGGCCCACATTAGAAGCATCGTACGTTGAATGCGGTTGCTCGCTTCGTCTATGCGGCTGCGATGGCGTAGCGCGCGTTCTAGAACCTCCAGGAGCATTTCCCAATTTACGAGCGACATACGCAAAATCATCACCTGAATTCAACAACGACCGCAGGTACTTCACTGCTCGTCCACCAGTGATTCCAGAGTTCAGCAAGAGATGCCGCTTGACAGCCCAGACGTCCTGAAGACGCTGGCCCATTTGCTTTGCCAAACCCATCAGCGAAAAAATACCGAAGAGGTCGATACCAAGTTCTCGCTGCAATGGCCAGAGATCGGATGGTAGACCTTTTGGTTTTTCTGCTTCCTTGTTAAAAGAAGCTTCTTTTTTAGAAAGGCAGTTGTTAACCCCTATGCCGTGAGACATTTCCGTCTGGGATTGAGGTGCAGAATTGGCCTCTGCATCAAGTGGTGCCGGCGGATTCCCTGGGTCTGGCGGTGATGCTTGCTGATCCGTCGTTGGCAGTCCGATGAGCTCGCGAAGCGGGGTCGCGACCAGGTAGCGCCTGGCCGAGAACTTTCCCCAGCGGTTACGGCCGTCATGTAATGGGTCTGGATCGAGCCAGCCGCTCTCGAGGCACAACGAGATCGTGCGCGTCACCGTCTTCGTGCTCACTCCCAGTTCTGACGCAACTTTGTGGACGCTGACGCTGATTTCCTTCGCTGGCTTACGAATGCGGGTTCTTGCTACCAGGTCAATAAATACCCTCATGAAGGATTTGGTGAGCTTGGCTCGGATATCGGGATGAGTCTCGGCACGAAGCAGGTAAGGGCGTATCGGGGATGGGTAATCCTCATAGGCACTGAGCATGTCGTTATAGGTGAGGTTAAGCATCTTCACCCCCACGAAGGTGTCCATATGGCGATGCTTCAGGCAACGCAGTGTCCTCCGAGAGAACCGGATAATCAGAATTTAAGCGCACAATTCCCCCTGTGGTGCTTTGTACCGCAAAAGTGTTTGACTACCGTGCTGGAGGGGGCTAAGATGAAGTTCTCTAGGCGTCACCTGTACCATCGCTAGCGCGGGACTTGAAAAGAAAAACCCCAGCTCAGCTGGGGTTTTTTATTGGCTCATCACATTTTGAGCTCCTTATCTGTAGAAGATGTTCCGGCCGAAACGACGCCAGCTGGTTTCCATCGGGTCTGTTGGGCAACTTGCTTCGGGTTCATAAAATTCATAATATGAATTCGGCTTGACGAAGTTTGACCACTAACAAGAAAATTCATAATATGAATGCACTTCCGCTCGAATAGGCAAAGCGCGTTCATATTATGAATTTTTGAACTATCTTCATCTATCGCAGGGACGAAAGCGACGGTCGAGCGTTGCCCCAGCTTTCTAAAGGCAAATCGAAAAGCCCTACCGGCTGCCGAGATTGGCAGGGCAGGGCAGTAGCAATTGGTATACCTTAGGGTCATGAAGTTAACTAGCGGGTTCATCAGGTGCTGCGCTGCTCACCTTTTGGGCCTGGAGTTCAAGCCACGCCTGCAGGTGTTTTTCGAAAGCTGCAATATCAAGATCTGGAACCTTACAGTTCACGACAATCGAGCGCTGGTCTGCGCTGATTTTGGTCGTGAAGATGAGCCGGCGTCCGTTCGTGATCAAGCTTGGTTCGGATCCGCCACGCTCAGCCTGTCCTTTGATGGCTTGGAGCACCCATGATTTCAAAGAATTCTGCGCGGCACCTTCTATAAGGCGTTGCACGCCGCGCTCAATATCCACCAGGTTGCCCGGATAATCGGCACATAACTTCTTGATCACTGCGCCAGTCTGATATCCAAATAGGTCAGGCTTAGAATCGAGCATCCAAACGATCTTCGCTGGCAGTTTCAGCATATCCAGGCATCCACTTACTTTTACGGTACTTTGTCCAAAGTAACTTGCAACCTCGCGCTGGGTCTTGCAGAGACCTTCCTTGAGTGCCGTTGCAAACATCAAGGCATACTCGTAGTCGTTAAGGCCAACACTCCCGACAGCAAGCAGTAAAGTTTTCGCTTGTGCTTCCCGATCTGTCAGTTCTTCAACGTAAGCGTCGATCTCGGTCCAGCCAAGGGAACGGGCAGCGCGAATACGGCGGTGCCCACTGATCAGCTCGTACTTACCGTTGACCATCCGGACTTTGATAGGGTCTGCATGCGCAGCCGTATCCATCGTTTCAGACAAACGATCGATTTCCTCCGGGTCGTACTTGAGACGCGGTTGGTACGGAGAGTCGACAATCTCAATGACCGGAATCTTGCATGCATCGTCACGGATGGCCGCAACGCGGCTATCCTTGCTTGTCGATGCGGCATCGCTGTTTTGAGGCCGACTTACAAGTGTCGGCAGGTCGACACCCGACGGCGATGCGGTAGACTTTGAACCCACCAGTGGCTTCCGAAGGTCTTCACCATCGCGAGCTGTAACCTTTCCAGACGCAACTAAGCCGCTGACTTTGATTCCAGGGCGACTCATGCGGCCCTCCCCACGCTAGCTAGAGGAGCCAGGCTGTTGACGTCTGCAAGCTTGATGTCGAACATGCGGATGAGCGACTTAGTAAGATCCAAGACGTCACGAGCGCCGACCGAGTTCGGCTCTTTTTCTAGCACCGGACCATTGTTCTTCTCGTCGAACGCGTCATTTTGACGGACAAATCCAATGAAGTCGCGGACGATCGTGTCGTTGATACGGTCGGGATAAGTGCTCACAAGCTTCGATAACGCGTCGTTGTGCGGCTTCTTCGTCTGGTTGTAGCGGTTGACGATGACGTGATAGTCGAGGTTGAGGCCAGCATCGGCGAAAGCTGAGTTCAGTTCATGGACGTTCGAATCCAGAATTTCCAGAGCTTTAGTGCTGGGCCCCTCTGGTACAACAACCGCGAGCAAAGTTTTGCAGGCAGTCATTAATGTATTCGTGAGCAGCGAGGTTGATGGTGCCGAGTCAATCAAGATGACATCGTACTGGGCAAAAACCTCGACGTAACGTTTCAACAACCGGGAAAAAACGAACTCGCGATTCGTAGCACCCATCAACCACGAGTCGGTGTCCGCGAGTGTAATGTCCGCAGGAAGGATGTCCAACATGCCACCGGCGTAGATCGGCCAAATTGCCGCCTTCACGTCGACGTCTACGAAGTCTTTTTCCTTCTTCTCGTTCCGGTTCATCAGATCGCCGATATGGGTGATTTCTTCGGAAACCCAGTCGATGCCGAAGAGCCCGGTCAAGGATGCTTGAGGATCGCCATCGATCATCAAGACCTTGTGCCCCATCATCGCTAACGCAGAAGCGACATTGCCGCAAATTGTCGTCTTACCGGTTCCGCCCTTGGCCATACGGAAATTCAGGATCGGCGGGACAGTCTTCTCGCGCGACGAATCTTCGGAAAGGGACAGCATACTCATCCGGATACGGCGGATGTCCTCAGCGGTATAGATGCGATGGTACTGGCCCTTGTCGGTAACATTGTATTTTTCCCTGAACGCCTTTGGCGAGCCAGTGAAGCCACACAACTCCTGCGCCAAGCGGGCCTTCACGCCAAAAGGGCGAGCGGACATAGATACTCCTAAATTTTGTGTCAACTAATCATACAGCCGTGAAGGGAACATTGCAAAGGAAAAAAAAAGAAAATGTACCATTTGGCTATCAATGTGATTGCAGGTGAATGTCCGCGCCGGAGGTGTATTCACGTTCCGAGGGCACTGAATGGCCCGACGAAGCGACGAAAAAAGAAGATAACACCGTCGATGCGCATGTTCGGGTGGAAAAAGACCGAAAAAACGCGACCATTCGTGTTCAGGGGCCTAATTGAGAATCTATCGACAGCTGTCGCGTAGGGCAAGTTAGTCGGCTTTGTGGGCGGAAGACATAGATGCCATCCGAGAGACACATGCGCGAATATCAGCGATCTCAAAATGCGGTTCGTTGGACAGCATCTGTCGATAGAGTAATCCAACGATTTGGATCGCGTCGACTGCTCGTACCGGCAGTGCAACGGCCGCACGGCCGCGCTGGATCACTCGTACGAAATAATGTGAATCTTGGAAATCGATGTGCAGTGACTTGTCATGCGCACGGCCATGACCATCGAACCTGACTGAGGGGAGCATATTCTCGAACAGAGCTAGTGCCAGGTACGCTTCCTGCACGGTCAGCTGGACGATAATCTTGTTCTGCCAGTCGAACTCCCGGCGACCGCCGCCCAGCGCCAGCGCCCCTTCGATCTGGATCGTGTGCTGGTTGCTCGAGCGCGTGCGCGCTTCGCTCACGCACAGCGCGGCACCGCTACCAAAAATCTTGAACGAATAGTAGGGTGGGTCGATCGGCGCAGCTGGCGCCGGCGCGGGTGCCGCAGCTGTAACTCTGGAGGCTACCTGCAGTCCAACGCCCTGGAGGTACGACACCGCCCGGGCCCGGTTGCCGGGATTCGCGTTTGCGGCCTTGATCGTGTCGATGCCCGCCGATCCGTCGAGCTTGGCCGCGGCGATGATAGCGGCCAGGTCGAACTGGAAGCCCAACTGCTCGACCGTGCGGCGCACGCCTGGTGCCAACGCATGCACGACGGCGGCCAGCTGCTGGCGGCGCTTGGTCTCGCCGACGGCGAACCATCTAAGGTCATCGGCAAAGGCCTTGCCTTCGGCGGTGCCGACGAGCTGGCGCAGCTGCTCGCTGGTGACGGATGGTAGCCGGGCGCTGGCCAACGTCTCAAGGATGGTGGAGAGCTTCATTTTTTCGGATCGTCTTTGATGCGCGTGAATTTGTAATCGGCAGCGGAACGCTCGAGCGCCAGGCCGAGCACGTCCTTCAACTGGTCCGGACTGGCGCCGTTGTCCAATTGTCCCTTCGCGAACGTGTTGCGCAATGTCCGGCCGCCAGCTCGGGACATGTCCAGGCCTGCTCGCTCAAACGTCGCGCGGATCTGCTTGTAGACGGTCTTGTTCGTCATCTTGCCGCCAAGGACGTTGGCTGGGAACACGAAGAGCCCGGGCAGCGCCAACTCCTTGACCATTCTTTCCCGTTCGTCCAGCCACGGTCTCAACTCGGCCACGCCATCGCGGGGCAGGGGAGTGATGTGTTCGTAGCTGGTGTCGTGCTTTTCCTCCGGCGTGATGGTCAGATCGACCGAACCGTCCAGCGCCACCTGGTGCCCGACTTCGTGGACGAGAAGCCCGATTGCTTCGGCCACGCGCAGGCCGGCCAGCGCCATCACAACTTGCATAGCGCGATCGCGCCGGCGTTTCCAGCCGTCGAACGCCGTCACGCGGCGCCGCCGCGGTGGATCCGCCGGCAGGGCGTCGAAGAATCGCTGGAGCTGGTCGGGCGAGAGTGTCCGGCCGGCGTCGTCTTTCGGCAGGTCGGTGCGGTCGGTGGCCAAGATCGCCTGCTTCGCTGGATTGGGTATGACGCCCAAGTGCTGATAGCAGCGCTCCAGGAGGCGCAGGTACCGGTACCCGATTTTGCTGTTGAGGACCCGCTGACCGCCGTCGACGCGGTTGACGAAGCGGGCCAGGTCGCCGTGGGTCACCGTCGAAAATGCTTTATCCTGTTCCGCTATCCACGCGGAGACGTTGGAGAACATGGAAATGTAGATTCTGGCGGATTCGCCTGAGACCGAACGGAGCATGCCATCGGCTGGGAGACGCTGGGCGGTTTTGGCGAAGGCGTCGGTGCCGACGAATTCCTTGAACGCCTGGACAGGGTCGCTGTCCCACGAAGTCAGGTTTTTCATGGCGAGAATTAAAGTAGGGTTGTCGCTAAGTATACCACGAAAGGTAATTAACCCACCGATAAGCAGCCTTACCCCAAAATGTTCTTCTGCCGCTGACTCCGGCCGAGTCGGGCGGTTCTCTTTGCTCTCTTTTTGCTCTTTTCTTTCTCTAGGCTCTTTTAGCACTGGGATCGGTCGAACGACCAGAGGCGTTCGGACGTAGAGCAGACAAGGCGCGTCTGGAGGGTATATTATGGTAATTTTATTGGTGGGTTAATTACCTTTTGTTGCATCTGATAGCCTGTCCCGCTGTGTGGGCGCGAAGAATAATGCCCTGCGTGCGGGGCTGGCCATCGGCCAAAACCATGCAGACTTTTAGCGCGATTCGTACCGGCGCCGCCGCAGCGATCTAAGCGTCTCTCTCACGTTGCTTGTACGAAAACTGGTGTACTCGTACACTAATCGGCTCAAGCGGCCGCCGTTGGCCATCGCCGGCTTAGGTGACAGATGCGCCTGACGACAACATCGTGGCGCTGTGCAGCCGTCCAGATAGCCGATCAAACCAATCCCAACTTAGCCACCATGTCCGAGCCAACGACACTGCACAACGTCCTGACCATCGACCAGTTCCACGCCGCCGGCGTCAGCGCCATCCTCGACGCCCATCCACACCTGGTGCTCAACGACCTGCGGCACCCTCTACGCGCCGCCGTCGTCTTGGCCAGCGCAGAGGGGCGCGATCAGCAAGCGGCCATTCTTGGCCTGATGAGCGATATCTGTTCCATGATGTTGCAGCCATCTGTCTACACGGCGCCGCTAGCCCCCTTCGCCAACTGGGGCGATGGCACTGGCAGCATGGGGCCCGAGCACCTGCAGCCTGAACAGCTGGACTTCATTGCAGGCGTGGCCGACGTCATCACGCACCTGCCGCTACGCGCGCGTCTGGGCGATCTGGTCTGGCTCAAAGCCAAGCGCCATGGCAACCGTTTTGCGCTGCGCGCCGTCGACGACTACCGGGCGGCGCCGTTGGAGCACGCGAGCTGGAGGGCGCATGGCCGCGATAGCTGGCACCGCGCTCTGCAGCTGGCGGTCTCGCTACGCGCTGCCGCCAGCGGACGTCTCGAAGAAATGGTCGCGGCCCTGACAGGCGCATTTTTCGCCCACAAGGATGAAGATGGGGTGGTGGCGCTTGCCTATCTGCGGCCGCTAGAGGCTGAAGGCCTAGGAAAATCTGTTGCGCAGCAGGTTGCAGCACAGCTGGCGCTGCTTGCCCGCCGCGAAGCGGATCGGCCGCACCCGTTCAACGCTGCTGCCTACCTGCACTCGGCGATCGACTGGTTTAAGCGGATAGGCGACAACGCAGGCGAAGCCGCCATGCTGGCGCAGCTGGGGGAAACCTGGGAGCGCCACGGCGATGCCACCGCGGCCGCGCTGGCGCGTCACGGTTTCTACCAAGATGCGATCGCAGCCTACCGCGGCGTCGCTGGGCGCTTTAGAGACGCACACGACGTTCCTGCCGCGCTTGAGCGAACGCGGTTGAAATACGAGCAGGCCGGCCGGGACTCCGTTGGTGAGATGCCCTCTGTCAGGATGCCAGCGTTCGATGCCACTGACCTGGTGCGTGCGGCCACGGAGCATGTCCAGCATAAGGATCCGCTGCAGGCGTTGTATGCCTTCTGCGAGCTCGACACCACCCCGGTGAAGTCCGAGCATATGGCGCGTGCGCGGGCCGCCATGAGCGAGAGCTTCGTGGCGCGCTTGTTCGGGGTCACCACCCTTGACGGCGACGGCCGTGCCATCGTACAGACTCCGGCGCCGGTAGCTGACACGGCTCCGGGTGAGGACCCGCGCGTGGCTCAAGAGGCAATGCGCGACTTCGTGCGTGGTGCCGAACTGGTTGCACGCGCGATGATCGCGCCGGCGCTGGCCAAGATCAAAATCGACCACAGCTTAACGATCGACGACTTCCGGACGCTAGCCCTGTGCAGCGGAGTGGTGCCGCGCGAGCGTGCTGGTATCTTCGGCAAGGCCCTGTATGCGGGGTACTGTTACGACCTCGAACAGGCGCTGCACATTCTTATGCCCCAGTTCGAGCACGTCGTGCGCCAGGCTCTTAAGGGTGCACAGGCGATCACGGCGACGCATGAGGATGGGATCGACATGGAAGTGGCCCTTTCGGCACTGACGGAGCGGTCTCAGATGACCGAGGTGTTCGGGGAGGACATGACGTTTGCTATTCGTTGCCTGATGTGCGTGCAGGGCGGCCCAAACTTGCGTAACGCTGTCGCCCATGGACACGCCGGCACCGATGAGTGCGACAGCCCTGCGGGGCTGTATACCTGGTGGTTCCTGCTGCGACTGGTCGTGAGGCAATATCAGATCCGCGCCAGCGAAGCGAGTGCACCGTCCACGGACGCAGCTGCAGAAGCGCCGAGACCAACACCGGGGTGACACGCGGCATGGCGAGCGGCGGCGGTCACCACGGCAGCAGCAACCGGTGGTGCCGGCCTCGACCTACCACTTCGAAGGTCGAATCCACCCATTCGCCGAGTTTACAGCCGACGGGAGATCAGCATGCACTGTAACCGTTATCAAATCGATCTCCCTGAAGAAGGCAACATAGTTTTCCATCTTTACTCCCGTCGGATGAACTTCATCGAATAGCAGACCATCTAGCTCCACAGCTACATGCCATTGCCAAACCGGTTGAGGGTAAAAGAATTTCCCATTCCTATCCGTGAATTCGCCCAGATAGCACGCTGTGGGCGCGAACTTGGGTCTAAACGCGTAAAACTTTGGCGATCTACCTTTAGACAAGCACTGATCAGCAAATGATGCAGCCCAGTCAGAGCATTCCATTGTCAACGTCGAGGGCGGTGAATTTCGTTGCATATGCCAGTACTCCAATTTCGTAGTCAAGTGGCGAACAAGTCGGAAACAAGACTACCAGTTGTGCCAAGCTTCATTATCCACACCAAGCATATCGCCTCCCCGCCGGCGGCGCCGCTCCTTATCCCCGATTCCTAGGCGAATACCCCTATCAAACTCGACACGCAAGTGTGGGCGCGCATGGGATACGAAGTGCCGAAACAGGAAAAAAGCTTAAGGCTGAGAAAGGCTTTACTCATTTTGGGCGCCTCGGTGCGGACACGAACGCCACATCGGATGAGTACGCCGTAATACAAGCCCTTAAGGCGGCCCGCGTCGTGGTGGCGCTGCTGCCGCGATCCAGTGCCGACGCGATCCGCGCTGGCGCTGGTTGCTGGGCGTCGAAGAAGGTTTAAACGCGCCTCCGCGGGGTTTTCGACCTGCCGGCCGCAACCTTCAATCAAGAAAATGCAAACGTGCTCACCTCGGTGATTGTGTTCGAGGAAAGCGCCGACAAGCGCCAGCCGTGCACTGTGCGGTGGAATAGTTTGACGAGCAAGTGCCCGACCTGGGCCTGCTCGATCCCGAGTTCAACAAAACGCGTCCGACCGGCCTTCGCTATCAGCTGCTTGATGCGACGGAGCCGACGATCACGTTGCCAGTTACGGGAAACCGCACTGTTCAGATCGCGCTCGATGGGGGAAATTCCGACTGCGGTATTTCTGCGGCCTGACACAAGCTATGGTGGCAAATGCAGTGCTCGACAAGCGGATCTTCTCCACTGAGCATCACAGACTTCCAAAAGGCGTCCAGTTTAACGGACAAGGGAAGCTGGACGTGGAAGCGTATTTGCTTCAGGACGAGCCTGTAGCCGCATTTAAGGGCTTTATGGAGGCAATCCGCGCAGCAGGCGGTGAGCCAGTTGTGCATCCGGGTGTCTTGGAGACACTGGAACGAAAGATCCGGCGCCACAAGATGGATGTCATGGCCTTAAAGCATACGATCTACACGAAGGGTGCATCGAGTATGGCCAGCATCATCGGCCTTGCGAAACGCGCTCTCGGCAGCTGGTGGAGACCTTGACACGGTGTCCAGTAGTTGAACAATGCTGTAAATTCGGCTTGAAGTCATGAAAGTCATGAACTACACTGAACCACATGTACAAACTCACATCTCCAGTACTCATTCCAGACATAATGCGCCAGTTGGATGAACTTGGCGCTGTATGTCGGGTCGTTGGGCTACAGAAGAAGGCTCAAGATCGATTTGGGCCTTCCACTTTTGAGCATGACGCTTGGGAATATTTCAAGGTTCAACATGCCAGCCCATACCAAAAGCTGACCGATGAGTTCATAAAGGCACAGTCTCAGCACGCGCAGCAATATCGGACTGCCCGTCCAGGCTTGAGCGGCTCAATAGCAACAGAAGCATACAGGGGTCTCTTGATAGGGCACGACACATGCATATTTGCTGGCAGTGAATTTTTCCAATTTGCTGTTTCACGGCCGCAGTTATTGCTGAAGCATTTCGGTGCAAACGACGAACGTGTTGAAGCGGATGAGCCCTCCGAGGTGATTGTGCTCAGACACGAAGTCGCAGAACTAAAGCAGCAGGTTGCTGTTCTCGCAGGCCTTGTTCAGCTGCGAACTGAACCTACCCCGGATCCACTTGCGGCTGCGAAGGTGCGGGGAGCCTCGTACATGAAAACGGAGTTTGAAAGCACTGGTAACCTTACACTTTCCGCTGCCAGCGAATACTCTGGCCGCTCGGATCGTATGATCAACCTCGAGCGAAATCGGGGAGCGTTATACGCTTTGATCCTGGAAGGGAATTCACGAGGCTATCGTTACCCGAAGTGGCAGTTTGACGTACCAAGCCCCAGGCTCCGATCGGTTCTCGACGTCCTAACGTCCAGTTCGATCAGCTGCTGGTCTATGCACAATTTCTTGACGCGACCCCACGTAGACCTAGATGGTCTCAGCCCGAGTGCAATGATCGGCGATGTGGATTTTCCGCTTGAGCGTATCGTCAGCGTTGCACGCCGGCGTGTAGAACAGCATCAGGGCGCTTCATGACTGGAGTACCTCCACCGTCGCTATTGACTGAATGTCCTCTCCCACCCACAGATCTACACGCCAGAAGGATCCCGACGAGGATATTTGACGTAGCTGGCACCCCGTTGTTGCGGGTACACAGGACTGAGTTCACACCACTATTTTTTAACCGGCGCTCGAGGAGTAGCACTGTCTATCGATTCGACGCGCCTGATGACGAGTACGGCGTGCTGTATGCATCAGCAGAGTTCGACGTTTGCATGGCTGAAACGTTGATTCGGAATCGATTCGAGAGTGGTTCGCTGCTGCTCGACCAAGAGGAGATTTCAAGCCGAAGCATTTCCACACTTGGCCTGTCAAGCAGGACCGATCTCACCCTCGTGGACCTGACCATGCCGCTGTTTCCAGTAGGCGGCAATGCGGAGATTGCTTCGACTTCGGATTACACAGTTCCTAATCGTTGGAGCAAAGCATTTTATGACCATCCTGCTGAGTACGATGGTCTGTACTTTTACTCTCGGTATACCAACATGCCTTCCGTCGCACTCTTCGATCGCGTCGATGTGATCGTCGAACGAACGACAGCGCTATTGTCCGACCCGAGACTTTCCGACTTTCTGGAGCGCTACGAGATCGGCGTAATCTAATCCCCGTTAGGGCTACTTAGCCGCGCTACAAGGGTGCCGGATTGAAGACAGCCCCGCTTCTATCGAGAGCGGGGCTTTTTTTGGCTTGTCGACAACTACTAGCTCACGCTGGTAGCACTAACTTCGGTTCTGTCGCGTTGTTGATCAAACGACAGAATTTTCCTAGGACGACACTGCACCGCTCAAACTGGACGGACTATTCCTGCCAGCGCAAAAAATTGGTCGGCGAACGACATGGCCTCGACGCCGTCGATCGCGAACTGGCCCTTGCGGATCATGTGCATCAGTTCGATGCCGGCGAGTACAGAGCCGGCAGAACGGAACGATTTGAAGTTGAGCATCGGCCTGGTCACCCGCTTGATGGCGCGATAGTCTTGCTCGACAATGTTGTTGAGGTATTTAACCTGGCGTACAAGGATTGGCATGGCGCGGCCGGCGTTGATCGCATCCATGGCCGCCTTGTTGGCGCCGCTCTTGTCCATCGCAACTTTGTCTGGATCGCCGTTCGCTCCCATGGCCTTGTCGAAGAAGCGCTTCGCCGCAGCCATGTCCCGCTTCGCCGTCAGCAGGAAGTCGACGGTCCTGCCCTGCTTGTCGACGGCGCGGTAGAGGTATTTCCAGAAGCCCTTGACCTTGATATACGTCTCGTCCATGCGCCAGCTGCCGCCGACCGGGCGCTTGTGTTTCCGGGCCATTTTCTCGATGAGCGGCAAGAAGCGGATCGCCCACCGGTTAATCGTCGAATGGTCGACCGACACGCCACGCTCTTCCATCATCTCCTCGAGGTGCCGGTAGCTCAGCGGATAGGCGGCATACCAGCGGATGCAGACCAAGATCACATCGATCGGAAAGCGCATACCTTTGAAGTTGAGCATGTCGATTCGTCCTGGATTCGGGCACCACAGTTTACCCGACCGGTCCGCCGACGTTTGCTAATGCGACAGAACCGATTGCTCAGCACAGCATGACTACTATGACCAGTTGCAGATGTTGGTCTCAGATTACTTTAGAGAGTTGCTTACAGTTGGGAACGTTTAGACATCCTGAATAGGCGAGCCAAATGTCCGCCCTCGACCTATTGTGTTGGAAAACTCGACGACGTTCACCCTTAAAATAAATTCTTGCAGCCTCGACTGCCCAGAACTACTCTTATTGAGCAACCACCGACCGGATGGGCATCCGGGACCTCACGAATATTTTCCTCCTCGAATTTTTTACACAATAGATCGTTAGTGGATTTGCCGGTAGGGTTGCTACCGGCCAGGGCTGTGTAAAAACGTAAAAATACGAAATTTTCATAGGTAGCGTGACCCTTCCCGATCTCGAGAAAATCGCGTAACGGAGGTTTTGAAAGGTCGATTTTTCGTTCACGGATTTTCTACGCGTTTTTACACAGCCTGGGCCACAAGCGAACAATTTTTGTAAGCAAAACGCGGAAAGCTCAGGGTACGATACGAAGGCGCCGTCTTAGTCAAAAGCGAAAACTTTTAATATGACGGAACTGTCACATTCGACTACCGAATCGTCCGTAGCCAGCTGCGCTGCGGTCTGGCAACTGGGAGGACCTGTCCGAACTAGCTGCTGACAAAGAGGTCGAATTATTATACGTTTAACCTGGGAGGACGACGGAGCGCGAACACTTCAGCGTCAGGAGGAGGCGGCACAACGTTGGAAAAAGCGACGGCCGTAGCTGAATCTGCTTTGGGTATTGGCAAGTCGATTCAATGAATCAAATGAATAATATGGTACCCACTAATTACTTTACCTAACGGTAACCGGACTGTCTGATCCTGATCGTGAACAGACGTCGAGGTAGGCTGGATAAAAACTTCGTATCCCAACACATCAAGGTATTTAATTCTTCAGTGTATGAAGCAAAATGCAGTCACATTACTATTTGCTCTGTTTGATTCATTCTTCGTTATATTGATACAACCACTCATTCAAAGCTCTCGGTACGCGGCCAGCAGCCCAGGGCAAACTAATACTCGCGATCGATGTCGGTAAGGTCTGTCGCATTGCCGCTTCCATGCGATAGGTGTGCGAAACGACGAGCTGATAATACCGAGCATCGAGTTAATTACGCTTCTCTAGTATATAAGTTTTATCCAGTCCGGCCGCTCGGCTCACGTCGTGTTGCAAGTCAGCAGAAAACAGGAGACTCAAGTGCTGCATCAGCGAAATTTCAAGTGCGCTAGCCTTCGTCGGCCTCCAGCATTCTTTTCCCGTAACATGCCTCTTCCGTCGAAAGCATCCACCAAAAGATTTTCAATCCGAAGATTTCTTACTGCTTTTGCGGCGTGGATCTGAATGGCCAAATAGCCTATCACAACTTTGTAGCGTCTGGACCTCGATACTAGTCTGATAGCTAGCACCGCCCGACCGTGTGATGACGTGTTCGCTTGCGGTACACCCGCGTCTTTCTTCTGCCCATCATCACCCGGTAGTGACGCAGAAAAAACTCCCCTCAATAACCACTAACCATGCGGCTCTGGCGAAGGCTAGCCCTTAGTGACGCGCGTTTTTACCCACTAAGTTCAGGCCCAAATCACTTCCGAAATCGACCTGCGAAAGGTCGCGCAGTTCATAGAGTACCTGTTCAGTATGCTTCATCCGACATAGGTATCCCCCGTCTGCACGGCCGCAGCCACTTCCATCTAAACGATATGAGACCACCGTACCTGCAGATCGACGTCGCATTAGTTACGACGGGAGACGCACGGTCATAACCCGCGCTCTACTTTATCTATATTTCGACTATTTTCTAATCTCATACTACATCTCTTTTTTTCATACCGGTTCTGGCCATGTAGAGTTCCAAATGCTACGTTTTAAACAAGTGGCCAATTTTTAATGACGTAAGCATAACGGCGCTCGAAAGGCTGGAAGCCGTTGCAAAGGGGCAAAGGTGGTGGCCCTTAAGTCGGAGCCGATAACACTCGGGCAAACAAAGAGTTACGTTTCCAGGGCTAAGATGACAAGGCTTAGGCCGATACTTTGCATTTATCGGAGCAAGTATAATTCCGGGTGCTTTAGAAAGCGTTTGACGTAAATACTTCGCGCAAAGACCTGTTCAAACGCTACCTGTGGTGCGATTAAAAATGATAGAAACGCAAAGGGAAGATAGTTGGACCACAGGTGTTAAAAGGGCTATACGAATGCACTGCCAAGTACTAAAGCATTAATCGGTATGAGTCGTCATCTGGGGCGCCGAATTCGGAAATTGGTACTAGCAGATGAATCTTCGAACGGAGCGAAAGCGCAATTTTCCAAAATAATAATTCTAGAAATTCATTGTGATGAGTGAGATTTACGCGATGCATATGAAGTCCATTGAAAAAATATGGAGAGCTACTGAAGAATATATAGAAGCATATGTTGGGACGTCTTGATCTACCTTACAAAATCTGCAAAATGCAGTTCTCGCACGCATTTTTCGAGACTTAAAAAAAATGCTCAGGGCAGGCAAGATGGTTCGATAGGAATTTAAATGGATAATTTTAAAGGCATCTTGAAATAAGAACGTTCAGTGCTAATTATTTAGCCATTTGGTGTATTAGCTAGGTCTGGGAAAAATATCGGCATCTTAGCAAGCTTAAAGTGGAGGCCGAGAGATCTGCTTTCATGAGAACTTGGATCAATGTGCAATATACAAGCGATGCCTCACACGAGGAAAAATTTCGGCTAATAAGTTAATGTTGTTCAAAATTTCGCGATGCTAATGTTCGCGTCTGCCTGACGTCAGATCGTTATCTACAGCGCCTCCGACATACATTTCAATCGCTTTTAGCACAACGTCATCAATTAGACCTGCTTGATTTATTCCGTAAGCGTATCCTTGTAAAAACGCTGGTTCGATATCAGAGCCACAACGGTCAACAAAGTCTCCTAGCATTGATAAAGCAGGATGCGCCAAGTCTGGATCAATAGCTGACTGGTTCGTATTAAGCGATGGCGTTTTGCCTTCACGGATATCCTGTGCCATCTGAATCAACCAATGAATGTCCAACTCGGACTCTGTCTTGATCACGTTTTCTCCCTTATAAAAGTGGATGATGTATGTTCCTACAATGCGCGTAATAATTTAATAAACGCGATAAGAAACTTGAATGCCGATAAACTATTTCTAGCTGGGGTTTTGTGAAAACTTCTTAACGGTTGGTTCTGATGCGTGCAAACATTGAATGTGTGATCGCGTGGCCAGGGGTAAGCTCATCTATTTCATACCATTTCTTAAACCAATCGCCAACTTCACTACAGGATAATGCAGCTGGCTTAACGATTAGATGCTGCGCAGATTCCTCCTCCAATACCAATTTGTATTCTTGTTCAATGTTGTGAAATATGGCCTCCGTGAACGACCCCGCCATAGGATCATTATCAGGGATTTCAATTATTAACTGTACCGCTCGTGCTGACATCGAGAGAGCTTCAACAATACTGCGAGCTGAGAGTACCGTCCGAAGCACGGCGCATAGCTCCTTATTTTCCGGAGCTATCGGTAGCCCATATAGAACACATTGGCCGCAGAGAAAGCGGACACACATCGCAACGGCGTAATCGAGCCAGAGGTCTTTAAGACCACTAAAATCAAAGGCTTTGCCAAAGTGCCCTTGATTGTTAAAATCTTTCAAGTCTTCTCTTAACTTCAGGTCATCCGTAAGAAAATATTTAATTGAATCACTGCCCTTCGCCTGTTTTGAGCCAGATGCTTTCTTAAGAAAGCCGTCTTTATGAAGCATGTTGATGAAGCGGACTGTATGTGCCGGGACGAAACGTTCGCAGTCGTTTATTGAAAATCCCTCGTACAAACGTATGCCGATGAGGTGCCTGAGGCAAGTTAACAAGACTAGTGCTGAAACAGCAGATTTTGACGGCATCCCGGACTCGGGCTCCCGTATGGAGGTAACGCGTGCAGAATCATCCGTTCGTGCGGTACCTCTTAACTTCAGGTATCGGCAGTCACTGCAAGGTGGCTGTGGCGTTACGGGTAACAATGCGGACTGACGGCTTCCAACCCGTTGGGGGATGCCGCAGACTGGACACCTCCGGCGAGTGTCGCGTGCAATTGATTTATGCAAGACAATCAGCTCGACATAACCGTAATTTGTAATGCCGTGGAAAGGAGCAAGTTCTCGCAAGCTCACATTGAATTTTCCATCGCTGTCAAGATGCCAATATTTTTGGCACAAGATTATGACGTCTTGTTCGTCAGTTAAAAATTCGAGGTCGAGCATACGTTTAACCTTAGACGTAGAACACTAAAAACAGAGCTATACGAATAGTGTGTACACGCTCCTGCCAGTTGCAAGATCAAGGGAGTGATGCGCTTCTCGGAAATTGGGGAAGCAATGTCAAGTCACATGACTGAAATCTAGCGCTTATCCCCACTTCAATATCTCTCGCCGATCCTCATCGGTATCACGGTTGGCGCAAATGCAGATGCGGAAGAGGTCCTTAGTAGTGTTTGCTCAGGTCGGCTGATGTCTCCAAGACCCCTTCCCTGGAAGTCCAGTGCCTAAATGAAAGCTTGCCATCTAAAAAAACGACATGACGGTTTGTAGGTGGCGGCGGTCGTTATACGAAACGCACGCAGATCGCACGCTATAGCGTGTAGTACTATAGCATGCGCCGTAGTCTCATGTTGCACCAATTCAGCGGGGCAATATGAAACGTAAGAATAAGTTTGGAACTGCGTTCCGCACGGTAAGGCTGGCGCGGGGCCTAACCCAAGAGGACTTCGCAAATGAATCAGGAAGAACATATATAAGCGAATTGGAACGGGGCCTGAAGCAGCCAACCCTGCAGAAGATTGATGACCTAGCGGTTCCGCTAGGAGTACATCCACTAACCCCGATAATCCTTGCTTATCTCGCAACGTACGACCTGTTGTCAGCTGAGAGAGCACTCGCTCAGGTGAAGGAGGAACTTCATGGCCTTCTGCAATCTATAACCTCCAAATAGTGGCATAGAGCAAAAAATTTTGAGACTTGGGGCTCAAGCTTGTTTGACTTGTACTAAAAGCGGCCTTGCTCCGTTGCTGTCATGTTAAAAAAGTAGTCACTGGTCGATCTTAGTCGTGGAAATTGGAAAGCAGTGTGGGCAGGGCAGCGACTGACAACCTGCGTCGAAGTCGTCCGTCGCCGCTGACATCCCCAGCTGGCACAGTTGTTCAGCTGTTTGATCGCGCGCTGTGGATTGCGGATGCACGAGTCCCCCGTAATCTCGAACTCGATGTGGCGACAGGAAATCTCGTAGCGCAATAGGGCCCCACGCATCTTCTCAAAAAAGTCGCACCAGCCGAGGTACTGGGCAGCAGGTTCAGCGACAGCTTGACTTCCTAATCACCAGCCGGATCTCACCACAGCATGTCGCTGCACAGCACGACAAATACAGTCCGGGATCAGCCGTACCAAGTTGTTCTCCTCCGCAAACGGATGGAATTCGCCGGCCAACAGCATCCGCGCCGGGCGGTTTCAGCGTATCAGCATCTTGGCGCCGACGTTGGGTCCGCTACCTGACTCGATCTGTCACTAGCAATACGTTTCGAGCTCGTTCTGTTGAAAACCCTTACCCTACTGACCTGCCCGAGCCGCGTCAACTGCAGTGTTCGCAGCAAGGATGTTCGTTTAGAACGCGGGATCATCAGCCACCGAAATGGTGTCGACGACATTCGAACGCACCGTTGATTTGCTCCGTGGTCCAACAACGTACTGAATTACAATAGCTACCGCTACCCGTTAGAAGCCGCGGCGCCGAAGCCAAGCGTCTTCGATTCAAGTGGAGCAAAGTTGATCGAAGATTTTCCAGTAGGAAAGAATTTGCGGTGGTATAATTTCCCTGTCGCTATGCGGCATTGCTTCATCTTCAACTCATCTTTTTCGTTGAAAGTCATTCATCGAAAGAGCACCAAAAGATCCCTTACCGCATTTGCGGGATAGATCAGAATGGCCGCACAGCCACTCGCAACACTGCGGCCCTCTGCCGCCTATGCCAATCACGACCTAGCTTCGATTGCCCGATCATGTGCTGACATGCTCGCTTGCACTCTGCTACGTTCGTTTTTCAACGCGTCACTACCCGGTAGTGACACGCATCCCTCCCCAACTCAAATTTAGCAGCCGTGCGCCCTCTACGGGGTTCAACCCGTAGTAACGGTCACTTTCCGCCTAAAAATCCACCCTAAGTCGATCAAAAAGTAGTTTTTTGCATCATGCCTGCGCGGCACATAGCGCACCTGTTCAGCATGTTTTACCTGGCCGAAGTACCAGCCGTCCTGCAGGACGCAGCCACCCTTATCTAAACGACGTTGGACCACCGTTCCTGCAGGAATGGCGTAGTAATACCCGATTGTTTTATCTAACTGAGATTTCATGGCCGATATCTATAAAAAAAGCGACTCGATCAAAGTGAAGTTCATGAAGGCCGCTACGGTCAAACATGCTGCGACTCTCACGAAGAAGAAGATGACGACCACATTTAACAGGTTGGATGCGTTTGCGAAGAAGCAGCGGTACGGAGAATTGGAGCCCACTTCAATGACTGCGAAACAGATGAAAAACTATGTGGTTCATCTTATTGATCTAGGTCTAAAGCCACGCTCGATTCAGAACGAAACCAGCCACATACGACGTGCCTTGGAGGCAGTAAACCGGGAAGATTTCGCCCAGGGTACGTGTTCGAACAAAGCTCTTGGAGTACCTGAAGGGACTAGGATCGGATCCGGAAAGGTCGTCCAGGAGGACGTACTGAAGAGCGCTTTGGAACGTGCGCCGGCTAGTACAAAAGCGCTCATCGAGCTTAGTCGCGCCTTAGGCTTACGCATCCGTGAAGCGGTGCTTTCACAGAACTCGTTACGGGAGTGGGATCGTGATCTGAGCAAAGGCCAGCCGGTCATCGTAAGGGATGGAACCAAAGGCGGGAGAGCTAGATCCGTTGTAGTCGCTCCAGGAGGGCTTGAAAAAGCCCGAGAAGCCGTTAAAGCGGCTTTGGCCGTACTAAAAAAGCAAAATACCCTAGTCGTCAGCGTGAGCCTAAAAGCGGCTTTGGAGCAGCATTCTGATCGACTAGCTCGGTTAGGCTTGAAGAAGGAAAACTCATGCCATTCTTTGCGTCGTGCTTTTGCTATGGACCAGTACAGACACTACTTAGCTGTCGGTTACAGTGACAAGATAGCTTTGTCCAGGACTTCGAACGACCTGGGCCATGGCGAGCGCCGCGGGCGTTGGGTTTACAACAACTATCTAAAAGCTTCGCTTAAGGACATGTAAAGTGGCTCTTGATGTGAGGTGGTGAAAGCTTTACCACCCGCACGTTATTGTTTTTACAAGATTTAATAATCTATTGGGCTTCCCCCACCCCGGTAGACATTTCTGACCTATGACCAAGCGGAAGAAGGGAGAAATAGTACGCCAGGCGCTCGAGCGGATCATCCTCAAGGCACCGTAGCTCTTACATGCGATTGATGCTGCGTTTCATAGTTGCTTCTGGTGAGAGGTAAGGCTTAAATTTTGTCGATGCCGCGTTGCATAAGGACTCCTGTAGGGGTGTTTTGATCTAGCAGTTTTGCTAGGTCAGGCCCTAGCGCGCTCTTCGCGAAAGGCCCTGATCGCGAAAGTGAAGGGCTCTAAGAAGAGGACTGAGTCCTTGCGGGCCACTTCTTTGAGGTGAATCCACAAGCTAGTACCCGGCTCATAGCGAGGGGCAGTAGTCCGCGTCTCCCAGGTGAAGAAGCCTTTGATCGGCGCGATCGCCAGACGTCCGATGCGGGTCAGTCGATAAGTTAGGGACATTTTTCCTCCATTGCATATGACTATTCTGCCACCAAAACTGCATCGAGTCTTCAAATACACTACTAACCGAGCTATGACCAGTCTTGAAAACGTTAAGTCGCCAGTGCCTTAGGAGCAACAATGATAATACGAGCTATCATCAAGGCCTTGTCGAATCTCGGCGCGCCGAAATTTTTCCTCTGGCAACCCGCATGGTTACTGGGTCTGACGAAATGCAACGATGATAATATGACTTGTCATCGTTGCTCACCTGCTCATTAGAACTGTCAGCGCCTAGGCAACCTCCGCATCTGCACGGACCAGCTCGATGTAGAAGATGCTCGTCGGCTGCGGCTTGATCCCCAGGTGCCTACGGATCATCTGGGGCCGGATCTGCTGGATGTAGTTACAGCGCAGCAGCTCCCGATGTGTCGTTAACAGCCACTTCCAGACGCGCCACCACTTCACGTGAGTCCACAACGTTGTGCGTTGCCAGGCCACAGGGCGCGATCCTTGACACGCTGCGCGTGATGCTCAAGAACGGGCAGAAGGAGTTCACGCGGTTTCCGAATGGGTAACCGCGTTGGTAGACGTACTCGTCTTGCACGAGAGCTCCAACCGCATTAGACGTAAAACCCGTTCCACGCCGATCTCTTCAGCGATAAGTCGTATTATCATCGTTGCGTTATGAGACCCAGTATTTATGCCGGTTTCAGGCCGACCAGGACTCACCTTCGCCCATGGCATCGTTGTAGGCTTCGGCCAGCAGATAAGCGTGGCGCGCCGCGGCCGGCATTGCTGACGCGGCCATGATGAGCCAGTGCACGCGCCGTGTTTTAGGGAGTCCATTCCACCATTCCATGTTGACGTGCGGGTCTTCCTCCTGAACCGGATAGACGCCGCCGCCGGCTTCCTGGTCGTCCTCGTACAGCTTGAGGATCCATCCTCCTCCCAGATCGGCAGGGCGGGGCTGGATTTTGTAAGTACGGCGCATGTCGTTCCCCTTATTGGATGCTAGCGGCCGGCTTCACGACACGGATGACGCTGGCGCGGGAAATGCCGAAGGAGCGCGCCAGGGCGCTGATCGATTCGCCGGCCTGGTGTTGCTTGGCCATCGCCGCTCGCTGTTCGTCGGTCGTGCTGGTCGGGCGGCCCAATGTCTTGCCCTCCGCCTTCGCGCGCGCTAGGCCGGACTGAGTGCGTTCCACGAGCAGGTCGCGCTCCATCTTGGCAACGGCAGCCAGCATGTTCAGCATGAGCTTGCCAGCGGCGCTGGTCAGGTCGAGCTTGCCCAACTGCAGGACAATGACCTCGACGCGGCGCGCGGCCAGCGCCTTGATCGTGGCGCCAATGTCGTGGGCATCGCGGCCGAGGCGGTCAAGCTTCGTCACCACCAGCGTCTCGCCGCCGCGGATCTGAGCATCTTAGCGAACTGCGGGCGTTGGGCCGCCGAGACCTTGCCCGACACGCCCTCATCGGCATGCCAGAAGTCGACTGCATAGCCGGCCGCCTCGATCTCACGGCGCTGGTTGTCCGTCGTTTGCTCTTTGGCGCTTACTCGCCCATAACCGAAAACCGCCATGTTGTTGCTCTTTATATACGTTTAGGGGATCCGAACTCGTTCGCACTTGTTCAAAACTGTTCAATAAGTTGCATTATATAATCGGACATGTCCATAGGTCGATTTACTATTTTATGAACAGTCGCACGGTGGGTGCCAACGACCCGTTCAGAAACGGTCATTATTGAACAGTGGGACGTTGCAGTAGAGGATGGAGCGTGGAATGAAGAGACTTTGACTGTGCCTAGGCGGGTACTTTACGAGCGGCAGATCAGCAGCCTTTCTAGACGAGATGCCACCAGCAGGGAACGTATTTTATCAATAGTAAGAGCGATTAGAAAAAACCTCTCCGGCTACCGGTAACTGGAGAGGTTTGAGTGCTTGAGCTAGAGTTGGAACCAAAATGAGCCAATCCACGTGTTTTCACCTATGCGCCGGCCGCGGTAGGATGGTTTACTCAATTTGAGGAACTATTCGCCGGCGCCGGTTGGTTCTTACTCAATGACTAACCTGCAGAGCCTGTTCGTGCGTAAGCAACGTACATCATCGCACCAGCATCGATCCGAACTTAGCGATCGCCGGCAACATTTCCGACCACATCGACGACGACGATTCACGGCGATTGCCGCGTCTAGATGCACTTTTTCTCGATCGAGAACGACTGGCTTTTCCTAGTGAGAACGACGACGTATCGCTCTATAACAACAGTCGAATATGCGGCTTTTCATACCTAGGGCTAGGGGCTCAAAGCCTAGTTTTGGGGAGAGAGGTTGTAAATAACTACTAGCTCAGGCGTAAAATAGTCCCATTGAAGCTAAGTGGATGAAAAGATGGCAATAACTACAGTAGGGCTGCGGGTGCTGCGCGAATATATCGCGCGGGTTGGGGCCACTGGCAAGCCGGAAAAGTTGACCATTGCCAACGCTATTGTTTTGACCCCCAAGCAGGGGTTGTAAGCCGGAACCGCCGAAATTTCCGTCACTCCAACTCCAGCCCGTCAAGGAGTGCGGCCAAGTCGATTATCTTGCCGCTCTGGAAAGTGTAGTGCCCGTTGAGCAGAATGTGCCGCCAGGCTGCCGGCGACAGCTGGGTGATCAGATCAACGGCCTTGATGTTCCCGCTCGCCTCGTGCTTCGTCAGCAGGTACGACAAGATGGCAGAGTTGTAGTAGATGATCGCGTTGGCGATCAGCCTGGCGCATTGGTTGCTGATCTCAATTTCGATGTCGGTGCGACCGGTCAATTCCTTTTTCCCGCCGACCTGCGCGATGGTCGAGCGTAGCTGGTGGTAAGACTCGATGCGGTTCTGCGAGCGATGCACGTTTCGTTCCAGTTGCGGATTGCGCAGGTAGCGCAGCGTGTAGATGCTGCGCACCAGCTTGTCGAACTCGAACATCGCACGCCGTGTCGGATTCGGCGCTGTGTAGGTGCATAGCTTGCGGATCAGCGTACCTTGGGTCATTTCCTTGAGAGCCAGCGTGGCGACGATCTGATCGATATTCGGCTTCTCGCTGACGATGAGCTGTCGGTCGATTTGTCCGACTGGACGAATCAGGTATTTCTCGTACAGCGCCGGATCGTCGGCGCAATACAATTCTTGAAGTTGGTCTTCGAGGTCGGTGAAGCGGGGCTCGAAGCGCAGCCCGTACCAGTGCAGGATAGCGAAGTTGGCCTTATTGACGCTGTGCATGTCGCCGGTGATCGCCGTAGGCACGATATTCGACGTATTGCGATACCAGATGTCGAACACATGGTGGCCTTCGTAGTCATGAGCACCAATCAGGTAGCCGTTGAGCGGCACGTGGTTGCATAGCAGCGTGTATGCGACCACGCCCTTGCCGCGCCCGAAGTATTTGCGCGAGTGGCGTGCCTTCACGGTCGGCCGTTCGACACCGAACTTCTGGCCATCGACGGCACCGTACAGCGTATTTAGGTCGAACGAGTAGTGAGGGAAGATCGGTAGCGCGGCGATGGCGTTGCTGATGCAGTCGTTGGCCGCGTTCAGCGACGCTTGCCGTAGGTACTGCTGGTAAGTTGACTCCAGCACATGGTAGGGAATGTCGCTGGTGCGCGCCATGACCTGGTTGCCGTGGTTCATCGCCTGCGCGATGATGACCGCCATGAGACTGTCGGCGTCGGCCACCTTTTTCGCATAGCGTGGTTGTAACGGCGTCAGCGCCGACAGGAACTGGCACTGTCCGTTGACGAAACGGAACACATCGGCCACGTCGCAGAACGGCAGATGCTCGTAGAGCGCTTGCTCGCGTGCTTTCTGGTTCTCGGCCTTGGGCCTGCGCCAGGTTAGCGCCTGAGTATCGTTGTTGTATTCCATGTGCGTGAGCTTGCCCTGTTTCAGCTCGCGATTGAACGCCAACCACTGCGCACGCAACTCGGTGGTCAGGGCGTCGAGCTGCGCCTCAATCGGTTGGCGCAGGAACGGAATGTCCATCTCGGCCAGCATGTCGGCCTTTCCGTCCATCGAGACCAGCTCGTCGGAGAAATGGCGGTGTTGCAGGCTGTCATCGAGGTAGATTTCACCTGACTTGAAGCGCTTCCGGATTTGTCGGTACAGCCAGAACTCGTAGCGGTCGGCATGCAGGCCCGTTGGCTTGCCATCGGCATCGAAGATTAACAGGTACGAACGCAACCGTTTTGGCAGCGTGGTTGGCGGGCACTCTGCCAGCGGCCGTTGCGACAGACGTTGCTGCTTGGCGAACACGCTCCTGGCCCAAGCCAGCGCCGCGAGCCACGGACTGTCCGGGTCGATGCCGGCGAAGTCGAGTGCGACATATAGAGGGCGGAGGTGGCGGCGGATGCGTTCGGCGAGGCCGTCAACCGCCTGCCAGTGCAGAGCGAGCTTGCTTACCGGCTTCACGCTCATGCACTGACCGGTGATCTGGAGCGTGTCCTTTGGCATGATCTTGTAGGCGCGCTGCCGCACGTTGCCAAACGGCGTGGTGTCAGCCACCGTGTCATCGACATAAAGTAGCAGCAGGCGGCCAACCTGCGGCGTATCTGGTTGACGACGCACCTGTTGGGGTCTCCTCGTTTTCAGTGCAATAAGTGACGGTACGCAAAGCTAGCACTGGCGCGGGGGTGGTCTGGGTAGACCGTTGATTTCATTGACTTTCCTGTTCGCTTTGTA
>Ga0308164_10000740_pt1 | contig 45946 bp, 30 predicted proteins | sample PhyTR2_FD_201031 | JGI IMG/M metagenome (GOLD analysis project Ga0308164, IMG submission 201031) | Phyllosphere microbial communities from UC Gill Tract Community Farm, Albany, California, United States - DLSLT.R2 | ecosystem: Host-associated > Plants > Phyllosphere > Unclassified | place: USA...
GCGGTCGCATCGCCGGACAGGCGATCGCGACCCGGTGGTCGGCGTGGAATGGGATTTGCGCTGGCACCGACGGTATCGGCGTGGAGCGGGTGAAGGGAACACGCCATGACCGTAGGTGGCTGTCCGCGCCTGCCTGAGCAAGCAGACGCTTCATGCAGGCCCGACGCTGACGCGCGCCGTTGTCGCAAACAAGGTAGGCGCAGCGTCGTTCAATCGCATCGAGGCATACGGGTAGCACCGAGCCGGCAGGGATCAACCATCATTCCAGCGCAGTCCTATTTTCACCATCGGGAAGAACGTCCGTCCATGACTCCACCCTGTCCTCGTTGAACGTGACCTCCATCTCGATCTCAAAGGTCTTACGTTCATTCGCGACCCTCTTGTACGTTCCCGACACTTCGATCGTCGCCGGTATCTTAAGCTTCGCGACGACGCTGAGGCTCTTCTTGGTTTCGTTCGACAGGTTTAACGTCACTATGCGTCGTTTGACGCCGTTGCGGGCGGCTCTGGCCCTCAGCAGGCTCTTCATGGTCTGATCGGCTATCAAACGGTTATCGCATAGGAACCGCTCGGCCGCAGCAAGGTCCGGCGGACCACCTTTCAGCTCTTGCAGCAAGCTCAGCCGCGCCTTCAGCTTCTCGCTCTCGCTCCTGTCGTGACCCAACGACAGGTTAGTTCCCAGTCTCTCAGCCGCGACGTCGACACTCTCCGACTTGTCGCCGTCAACGGCGGTGACCTGCGTCACCGACACGCGGGATGCACCAAGCAGTTGGCAGAAATCCAGAAACAGCACGTGCTTGGCCAGTGCGAACTCCTCTGGCGCATCCTCGGCATCTACATAGGTGTCGGGGTCAAACGGGCTCTGCACCAGCAGCGCGCCCGAATTGGCAAGATTAGAGTTGATGAGGGCGGCAAGCGCATGCTGGCCCGGTCCCGGCTGTTCGCGCGTGGTGATCACGCAAGTATCGGGATCGGCGAAGATCTCGGTGTCACCCTTGCGACTGAGCGTGTCGATCTCCTTTTCGGAAAGCACCAAAACAGCTCGCCGCGCGCGATGATCGTCGGGAAAGCCGGTCATTGTTCCACCTGGTCCACCTGGTCTGCCTGATTGGTTGTGGTTTGCGCGTGATCGCTCTTCGTATCGGTATGATGAGCGCCCCAAGCGGCGGCGACAGCCGTTCCGATCACCACTGCCAGGCCGATCCGCTTGCGTCCACGATGCTTCTTCTCTTCGCTGAACGCCCGTTCCAGCGCCGCGACATGCTCGATGTTGACCGTGCGACCGATTCGTTCCGCGAATTGTTGAAGTCCGGTCAGGAGGGCGTGCCCGACCTCCTCGGGATCACCGCCCGCCACCCGCCCCCAGCCCAGGATCGGGGCCAATCGACCGGCGTCGTCGCGTTCGTTCGCGTGCAGTTTGATCATAACCCAGTCGCCGCGGCGGAGGAGTTCGGCGCCGCCCTGCTCGTATACGACCTTCCCGTGCTCACCGATCGTCACGATCTGCTCGGCGGCGGTGGCCCGTTCGCCCTCGGAATCGTCCGGCACCAAACGACCCTCCACCTCCACGTGCGCTGGGGAAAGGCCATCCGCCGCCTGCAACCTGAAGCTGAACGTCCGCATCATTCCGCCGCTGCCACCTCGCTGATGATCTGCGTCATCAGCGCCTCACTGCCTTCCCTGTCCGCAAGGCTGCCGCCGAGGCAGCGCGCCTTGGCCCCGCCTGCTACAAGGGCCAACTTCGCGAGCGGCCGTGTCTTCCACAGCGACACGATGTATTGGCGGCGTCGGGCAGCATCGGAGGCTCGATATTCGGTCACCTGATCGAGATGAGTCGCTATAACAAAAAATCGCAGCGCGGGATGATCGATTGCCCGTTCCCTGCGCCAGTCGCTCACATGCCTCATCTCGGCGGTAACCTGATCGATATATTCGGTGTCGCCGTCGACGAACCTTTTCCCGTCGAATAAGTAGCAGACGACGTCCGCCGCTGACACTTTTTTCTCCCATGCCGAATGAAAGTCTTTCGTTCCGGGAACATCGTCGAAAGAGTCGATCTTTAGTTCATGCTCCTGCAGTTTGATCTTTCTGCCATTCAGCTTGGCGGGCCTGACGGTCGCTTCATACTGCAGTGTCACTTCTCCGGTTTTGAGAAAGCCGATCAACGTCGTCTTGCCAGCCAAAGACGGGCCTAGCACGACAAACCGCTTTCCCTTCAGCGACGCTAAGACCAGGTACCCGCCAAAGCCAGCCACGGCGCCAGCCACCAACCACAAGCCCCAGACCAGAAAAACAGGCATTACCTCACCCCCGCGTTCACGTCACAGCCGAGGCATACCATCCGCAACGGCGCAGAAAAGGATGATTTCCGTTCGGCTACGACACAGGCGGTCGCAGCATTCAAAATTCTGTGCAGCAGTGTACGGGGTGACGAGCCTTTACCCCAGGCGCTGCCCGGCATGACCGAGCGTCAACGAGCAAATAAAGTGCGCGACCTTTTGCTGGGATGAAGCGGGCGGAGGCAATGCGCGATAGCCGCAAGTGGCTGTTCGCGCCCGCCCGAGCGGCCGGATGGTTCTTGCGCGCGAAGGCCAGCGGCTCTGGTCTTGGCGGCCCATCGTGCGTTGTCGAGTGATGGAACCGGACCACAAGCTCGACGAGGTCAAGGGGCAGGCTGCGAGCGCCGGGCACCTCGTTCAACAATGCGCCGAACTCCGGCGCGCGCTGCGATCTCGGCAAGGAACGATCCGGCGGCGGCATGGCTTCGCGGCCTGAAGCGGGTGAAGGGAACACGCCAAAAACCGTAATTGGCTAGTGACCGACGCTTAGTGTATCCTCATTTGCCACGATCAACGCGTTGATCGTGATCGCCCCACACGTAGATGCTGCGGTAGTGCAAGGCGTGCTCCGGCGATCGGTGCGCCGCCGGCTCAATTCACGGCTTGGCCGGATCGTCGGTAGTAAGCTCAGCCTCAACTGGTTGTTCGAGACCGGCGCGGCCGGGTTAGCAGGCGAGGCGTAGTCGTGACCGACAAAGCCTAGGCGGTTGATGGGTTTCATCCGGGCCGTAACTGTCGGACGGCGCCCGGCACTTGCGAGAACCGGCGTTACCGCTCGCACGACGCGCTTGTTTAAGTCATCAGCCGGTCTAAACTTCCGGATGCCGAACGCAGCCTCGCCACACATCACCGCGAATGTCATTTCCTTTCCTGGCCCAGTCAGCGGGAGCGTCCCGCTGGCAGTCCGCCTCCGATGATCATCGGGGGCGGCGTCGACCTGCCAGAAGAACTGCTCGCCGCGCAGGAGCGCGGCGAAGTTGTATTGCTGTGCGGGGCCGGCGTCTCGCAGCGCGTGGGCCTGCCGTCCTTTCACTCGCTAGTCAGGAACATCTACGCCCGCCTACGCGAGACCTGGCAGGGACACCCGGCTGAAGTTGACGCCATGGAGCCGCCGCTTGGCTCGCCGCTCGCGCTTGACCGCGCGCTGTTCGCGCTCGCCAAGCGCCTCGGCGACCACGATCCCGCCGCCCGGTCCCGGGCCGAGCGCCGTATACTCGAGGCCGTCACCGCGGAGCTCGCCCCCCGCCGCGGCGAGTTGGACGCCCACCGCGACATCGCTCGGCTGTCCCGCGACGCCGAGATGCGCTCGCGCGTTGTCACCACCAACTTCGACACGCTGTTCGAGCGCGCCTGGCCCGGTGGCGGGGCGCCCAGCCGGGCGGGTGCCGACCTGCCCGCGCCGCAAACGGCGGACTTCGCCGGCGTCCTGCACCTCCACGGTCGCATCGCGGACGACGCCCTCGGCCTCGGCCGCACGCCGCTGGTGCTGAACAGTGCGGAATTTGGCGAGGCCTACCTGCGCTCCGGCTGGGCGGCGCGATACATCTACGACCTTGCCCGCGCGGCGACGATCGTGATCGTCGGCTACGGCGCGGACGACCCGCCGATGCGCTACATCCTCGAGGTGCTGACCGCCGACCGCGAGCGATACACAGACCTCAAGCCGATCTACGCCTTGGCGCCAAGTGCGCCCACGTCCGACGCGCGCGAGCGGACGCGGGCAGTATGGAACGCCAAGGGCGCTACCGCGATCACATACGACAGCATCCGCCCGGACGACCACGACGCGCTGTACGGCGCCATCGCCCAGTGGGCGGACCTCGCCGACAACCCGGCCGGCTGGCGCCGCGCCGAGGCCGAACGCATTCTCTCGCAGGACCCTGACACTGCGTCCCACGACGACTGGAACCGGCTCCGTTGGATCTTCCAGGCCGGCGGCGGAGGACAGCTGCTGGCCGACGCCAACCCGGCCGCATCGTGGGCGCAGCCGCTCGGCCGCGCCGGCCTGCTGGCCGCGGAAAAGGCATCGCCCGCGAGCTGGATCCACCGGCGCATGACGGATCCCGAAATGCCCGCCGCTATCTTGGCCGACGTGCCCGTCGACCCCCGCACGGTCGCGATGATCGAGCACGGCCTGACATGGCGGCATCAGGACGAGCCGCCGCTGCCGCCGCACATGGCGAAGGCATGGCGCCTTATCCTGGCGGCGGCCGATCGGCCCCGGCACGTCCGGACGACGCGGTGGCACGCGGCCACGCGGGCGCTCGGCCGCGGCGACGCCTCGCTTCCGGTCAGACGCGAGATCGTCGCCTGTCTACGGCCGACGGCGAGACCCGAGGCACCGATGCGCTGGCCGGGCATGCCGCGAGACCCCGACGCCAGCCCGCGGCTGCGCGACGTCCTCGGCGTCAGGTTCGGCCCTTCGCAGCTCAGCCGGCTCGACGAGGTGGCCGGCCTGCTGCCGCCCGACGCGCGCGCCGGCACCCTGCGCGCACTGGACGCCGCCCTGCAGGACGCACTGGAGGATGCGGTCGAATACGAGCGCCCCACTGCGGCCACCTCCGACGTACGCTCCGTCGCGAGGCATAGGCAGGATCGCCACCCCGATGGGTACTACCCTATCGTGCGCGTCGCCATCGACCTCTGGGCGCTCTTCGCCGACAACGACCCGGACGTCGCGCGCGCCGTCGCGACACGCTGGCGCACCTCGGAACACCTGCTGCTCCGCCGTATGTGGCTGCACACGCTCTCGACGCCGACCGTCGACGGTGCCGCCGTCGCCGAGGGGCTGGCCGCGGTCACCGACGACGACTTCTGGACGAACGACGCGCGCCGCGAGCTCATGCGGCTGCTGGTCGAACGATGGGACGACCTGACGCCCGACGCGCGCGCCGCCGTCGAGGCCCGCATCGTCGCCGGCATCCCCCCGGAACTGCTCACGCTGGAAGGCGACATCCTCCGCGACCACACCGACCACCAGACCTTCACGCGCCTCGAGCGACTGATCAACGCCGGCAGGACGCTTACCCAGCCGACGCTCGACGCGCTGGCCGCCATCCGCGCGCGCCACCCGCAATGGATACCTGGCGACGGCGACCGCGACGACTTCGGCATCTGGTCGAGCGGCGCGATGGTGACGACGGGCCCGCAGGGCAACCCGCAGCTGCTCGACGGCGTCGGACCGGACGACCTCGTCGCGCGAGCGACCGAGATCGCTGAGCGCGACCGGATGCGGCAGAGCGACATATGGCGCTCGCTGTGCAACGCCGAGCCGATGCGGGCCCTCGCCGCGCTCGAGGCCGGCATCGCGGCCGGGCGCGCGGAGCCCTACGAGTGGCGCGGCCTGCTGCACGCAGCCGTGCAGAGCGAGGATCCCGCCGTGCACGCTGCGGTCGCTGCGGCCGCCCTGCGCCACCAGTTCCCCGACGGGACCGCCCACGCCGTCCTTGACCTGCTGCTCAGCCATCCCGAGACGACCGGGCTATCGCAGACGCAGCTTCTCGCGCTGTGGGACCGCGTGTTCGCCGAGCTCGGGCGCGCCGCCGAACCCGTGTCCCAGGACATGCACAACGATCCCGTCTTCCGGCTGCTCAACGAGGCCGAGGGCAAGATCGGGACTATCCTGCTGAACGAGCTCGGCCGCCGGCGTCGCGCAAGCGAGCAGGATCCCGTACCGCGACCGTTTAAGACGCGCATCGAGCGCCTGGTGGTGGCCGAAGGCGCGCTCGGCCACCTCGGCCGCGCGTCGATGATGGACGGCCTCACCTGGTTCCATTCGGTCGAACCGGATTGGTCCCGTGCGACCCTGGTTCCAAGCCTTTCGTGGCAGTCAGCCTCGACCGCAAATGCCTGTTGGAGGGTTGTCCTTGCGGGCCGCATAGCACCCGCATCCCTCCACAACCTCCTGCTGCCGGACCTGCTCGAGACCGCGCGCCGGCCGGGCGTTAGCCGCGAGGGCCAGCACCTCGCCGGCTGGCTGCTGCTTCCGCTCCTTTGGCGGCAAACGGGCGACGCGGCCGACTACGCGATCGGTGCGCAAGACGTGCGTCAGGCGCTCACCCGTGGCGGCGACGACCTCAGCAGCGCCGCGGCGTTCTGGCTGGTCGGCGCGCTGGAGGAACTCGAGGACGACGCTGCACAGCGCTGGCGCGAGCGGGTCGGCCCGCTCCTCGCCGAGACTTGGCCACAGGAGTCTGCCCTCCGGTCCCCCGAGGTGTCACAGACGCTAGCTCGGCTACCGGCCCTGGCCGGCGATGCCTTCCCCGAGGCGGTCGACTCGGTTGTGCCGCTGGTGGTGCCACTAGAGCCTTGGGACGCGGTGATGTGGCTCGAGTTCGACGACGACGGGATGCACCGCTTCGACGACCATCCCGCGGCGATGCTCCAGCTGATGGAGGCGCTGTTCAACCCCGCCAGCCCGCCTGCCGAGCTCACCGCGATGCTCCAGCGGATCGCCGCGGCTTCGCCAGAGCTGGAGAATGGCGCGACCTACCGCAAGCTGCTGGGCTGGGCGCGGGCGCGGGGCGGCTGACGGACGATGGGTCTCACGCCGCCGCGGTCATCCGCGGTGAATCGATCTCGACAAGTAGGCGTAATCCAGCATCTACGCGGATGGACACCAAGGCGGAACAGGTGGCGCGCAATCCGGTCATGGCTGACCCGGCGGCAGCTACGCCATTGAAGCGCTTGTTCCAAAGGACGGGACCGGCACCGACCTAAAAATGCAGACGGCCTGCGGGTCGAACTGTCGCTGCTGGCGCCGCCCTTTCGCGCCCGGCTGTTCTTCACTGCCGAACACGCAGCCACCTGGTGCGGGTGCCTCCAATCCAGCGTCGGGCGCGCGCGCCGCATTGGCCAGCTAGCCGCCGTCTCCTGAAATACGCATTGGGCCGATCGTCACCCGGTCTTCCGGTATCGCCACTCGTTGTCAGTCTCGGTCCACTCCTCGATCTCGCCAAGCGGCCTTGGGATCAACAGTCGGCGGAACCGCTTACCGGCGTTGCGCTGCTCGACCGGCGACAAGGCCTCCCAATCGTCGCCGATCAGTCGACTTAACGTAAACGTGACGCCCAGCGCCTCGTCGCGGGCCAAGGCCAGCCCACGCGCGGCGGTGTGGGCGACCAACTCGCGCCGGTAGGGCGTCAGCTCGCCGACCACCTCCTGGCCATGGCTTCGGTCGACCGTGGCCGTTGAATACCCGCCGGTCTGCTGGCTGATCACGTAACGCGTGTCGTCGACCTCGATCGAGATGTCGCCCGTCCGCTCCAACGGCGTGCCGGCGAGAGCGTCCAGTATCTCGCCGAGCGCCGCCAGCAGCTGCGCCGTGACCGTGCTGACCGCCTTCACGTTCTTGTCACCGCCATCGGCCATGCGCTCATCCTCTACTCGTAGCTTCAAGGTTATGGCAGGCCGGCAAGGCCACCGCCACAAGCATCGTCGCGGCAAGCGCTGCAATTTCGGCGAGTGTGAAACCATTCGGGTCCTCGCACCCCGTGTTTTTCCGACCCTCGGATCCGAGCGAAATGGCTGGACGTGGTCCGGCTGACTGGGAGGGACCCGGCTACGATGCCAATAGCAGATCGGCCGACGTTCTCGTCATAACCAGGAAGCGCTACCGCGTGAAGCCGATCCGCGATGAGCTCAACGGTGTGCGGATGGCCGAGCTTCAGATCACCAAGGCGTGATTTTACCATCCGGATAGACGCGCATAACGTATCCACGTCCTTCCGGTCGCCGCACGAAGACGGTGCCTGGGTTTGCCTTCTCCCAAGTCACAGCCTCGTCGAACGTCGAAAAGCGATGTTCCTCGTACCTGGGCGCGCCGAAGGTTTTGCTAAAGTCAATGCGACCCGATGGTGCATCTTCCGACGAACTCTTCCGCTCGCGCCGGGCGTTTTCGCGCGCCTCTATCCGGTTCGAATGGTTGATGCTGGAGATGAGGCTTTCCGCTGAATAGCCGGCACCGAAATTATCCTCCCAATCACTCATTCGGCCGCTGTCCCGTCGTTGCTGACCAACTGATACTAAACCTTTGCTTCGCCTCGGCAAGGTGTCCTCTGTCCCGCTGCCGTCGGTCGCGGCGGCGTCGTCGTGTAGCAGCCGACACCCTGCTCAGTCCGCAGGCGTGCGAGCGCGCAGCGTATTTGCCGTGTAGCGCCTAACCTCAACACCTTTCATCGCGCGCTCGAGCCGCTCAGCTACCTTTTCCGGCGCTCGTTTGACGGCTGGCCGCGCGCGCATCTCGCGCTGCTTTTCGGCAGCAGCCTTAGCCGCGAGTTTGCCTGCCGCCTTTTTCGATTGCTTCGCCGCCTTTGCGGCGGCCTTCGCCGTCTGGTCTGCTCGCTCGACTACGATACGTCCCGCTAATGTCTGCTGTTGCGCTTCCGTCGTTGCTTTGCCGCGCCGTGATCCAGTCGAGAACCAAGCGGTCGACCATGGGCCGATGATCGTCGAGCCGCCGTTGTAGCCGCCCTTCGACATCAGGAACGATCGTCAAGCTTTACGTCGACGTCGAGTTCTTCATCTTCCTCGTCAAATCCCTCCGGTAGCTCGCGTATCGCTTCCCAGCCGTACAACGTCCCCGGATCGTCGTTGTCTTCAGTGTCCCACACCTTGACCAGGCCGACGTACAGGCCGTCGTCATATCCAATCAGGGCCTCGCGAACCATAGCGCGCGCGGCGTCCTGCGGGCTACTAGTCATGATCCTCGTCGCCGCCTGCTCGCCCTCGTCGTCGATGATCTGCGCTAGATACCAACTCATCGCCGTTCCCTTCGAAGCCGAACCTGCCGCCGCACGCGAAGGATGGCAACAGCGATGATACGTCCATGCAGCCGATCAATCATACCACCGTGCCCGCCTAAGGCGAACTCATCGCTCAACAGTGCAGACCTGCCGCCCTCTAGGCAACCGTCATAAATGACGTGCCACCTGCGAGATACCGGCGCGATTGAGGGCAGAAACACTCTGCTAAGGTGACTGCGCCTTGGCGAACGACCTGCCACAAGAAAGGCGCTCGAAAACTTATCTTTGAATAACGGCTTTCGCCAATCGTCGTTCAAAGGCGAACAGGCCGTTTTTCCCCAACCGGAAAATTAGATGAGCCAGCACTAGGGTCGAAATCGCTGTCTCCCTCGGCGGCCGGAGCTGGTGAAGGGAACACGCCATAGCCGTAAGTGGCTCGTGGCTGACGCTTAGTCACCAGTGTGGATCACCCTCGCGCAGGCCAGAACTGCGTGGCTCAAGCCGCGAAGGTCGACATAGAAAGCTTCAGGTCCTCAGTCGTCTGCAAAAGCGACATCGATCACCGCGTTTTGGGGAATATCGTAGCCGCGCTGACTAACCATCCATTTCTGGACGAACTCCCGCACGGTGTCCCGAGCGCTACCGCCCTTTCCGTGATCCTTTACGTAGGCAATACGCTGCGGATCGAGAGCGTCCTTTTTAAGACGGCCGCTGATCGATCGTAGCAATTCCGCTTGCGTGTTCAAGCTAGGAACGAAGCGGCAACTGTTGAGTGACGCTTTCAAGCGGGACGTGTCGAACGCGACTGGCAGGGCCGGCTCGACCGGCGGTGTCGTCACGTACAGGTGCCGGTTCCGATATTCGGCTTCCCAGCGCTTTGCCAAGCGGACCCGATAGGTAATGTAGGTATCGGTGGTGTAAGACGCTGTTTCCTTGCAGAAGGGGACCGGGTAGCCGAGCAGAGTGATCGCGTTTGTTAGGTTAAACGATCTTCGATGTTTGAGCGTCGCAACTTCCAGCAGGCCACCATTGGTTCGAAGAACCACTGGAAAGTCGTTTGACGCAACATCACCGCTATCTTCGCCAGTTTTCTCAAATAAATGCATTCACTGACAAAGCAGGGTGCCACCTATCGCCGTCAGTGCCACCACTAGAGAAATTAGAAACGTGCGCTTTCGCATCATCAATAGTCCTTCATAGCTGCAAGCGTTGCTTCATCGCATCCGAGCTTAAGAGCTGCTCGCTTCGCGCTTTGTTAGGTATTAGATCCGTACACCGGACTATTTGACAGGTCAGACGTGATTGCGTTCAGCGCAGAAGCGCAACGCCAACTGACAGCCTTAGACTTAAAGTCGGTGAATTGACTACCGGCGGTCGCCGCCCGCATTTTTCGACGTCTCGATTATAGGTCGTATGGATCATTCAGGGCTTAGGGTTGCCCGCCACCCAAGCTAATTCACGTGCTGTCCGGCCCTTGCGATCGATGACAAGCGGGTTCGCACCCGTGTCGAGCAGCGCTATCGCGCCCGCGCCCGTTGCCGTTTGCTGCGGCATAGCAACGGTGTGGTCGCATGTAGCCCACGCGGCCGGACAGTCGTTCGCCGAGCCACTTTCGATCGCACGCCGCAACGCGAGCGAGCGATGTGCCGATCGTACCAATCAAATCTGTCCTGGCGAGGTGTCGAGCGGGTCTAAGGCTCCAAGCAGGTCCTCCACCACGTCGATGCCCCAGCGGTGTCGGTCGACCAGGGCATCTGTCCGCTCATGCCCGGCCCAGATAGCTGCCCCGCGGACGATAATCTCAGGCCTGCCCCCCGCCCGTGCGGCGAATAACAGCGCCAGTCGCTGTTCCAGTGGATCGTCCACGGCCCGGAGAGCCTCCGCGACAAGTTCGGCGCGACGTGCTTCTTCCACCAGGCCGTCTGCAAGGGCAATCACCGCATGAGCGCGACGCGGAAATGGTCCGGGTGCGAGCTGTGGAAGAGTCGCAGCGACTGCTTTGGCCCCGGTTATGTCCCCCGCCTCGGCTAGCAGGAGTAAGTCGCGCGCCAGCAGCACCCGACCGATCGGCCCCCGAAGTCGAGACAACTGCGCCTCAACCGCCGGGTCAGGCACACCTTCTGTTGCGAGCGAGTAGGCGGCACGTTGCACCCGGTCAGCCGCATCGACGGCGTTCCAGGAGATCGGCAGCGGCTTCGCCGCGCCTTCTAGCCGTTTTAGATCGACAGCCGCGAGCGCTGGGCGTGTCGATGCGCCGCTATCCAGGCCAGCTATTTGCCCCGCGACATCAAGGTGAGACTTTGCCCATGTGTCATCAACGATAAGCCCGGCGATCATCGTGTACTCCGACGTGTAATAGGCCAGATCCGTACTTTTAACTTCGACGCGGGCGGGCATTGAAGGGAAGTTAATGGCGTAGAACTGGCCGGTCTCCCAGTCGTTCTCAGGGTCGTAAATCTGGCGTGCCTGCTCCCGCTTGTCGTCCTCGGGGCCGCCCTCGCCGGAAACGGTGTAAGCCAGCACCGCGTCTGGCTCGTGGAACGAAGACGGCACGGCACCATCCTCTATCGCAAAGCGTAGCTCGCAGCCCGTCTCGTCCGCATCATCCTCGAAGTAGATTCCACGCGCCGACAACTCACGCCCGAATAGCGCCAATCGTGTGCGAAACTGCGCGGTGATCGGAGTGGCCGTTACTGGACGAGCGCGCGGCTCAAGGTTTAGCCAGCGCATGACGCCATTCTCCAAGAGGCCGTAGCGGTAACACGGGGTTACGCTATGGCAGATGCCGTCAAGGTAATGTTCGAGTTGATCCGCCTTTAGCGGCGGAACGTCATTTTCCTCGTCCTTCTCCGGCTTGAAAGGCATGGTCAGGAGCATGCCGTTCCGATCAAGCCGGGCCGGTAACGCACCGACGCGTGGCGGCGGAGCGATCAATTTCAGCGACTCTTTTTTACGTCTCGGCAGCCCTAACATCAGCGGACCGGCGCCGGGTAGGTCTACCTCTTTCCAGTCGAGGTAGATCTCGCTCCCCTCGATGACCCTCACTCCCCGTAGTGCGGCCCACATGCTGCCCGAATGCTCCACACCCACGAGCCATCTTCCGTCGCGCGGCAGTGCTATTGTACTGGTTATGTCCGGTTGGTCAGGAAGGAGTACAGTCCGATCCTTTTCCCATCCGTCCGACCTTTTTACGTCGTAACCAGTAAGCAGACTGGGCTGGCCCGGTGCGAGCCCCCACGCTTCTTTTGCGCCTTCGAGCAACACCGTTGCGGTAAGAGAAGTCGCCTCGGCCTCTAGCTGACCGATCATCAAGGGCGACGCCGGACACCATTGCACTCGTGTATATCGCCCAAGCATTACTACGCCCATACAATTCCTTTTCGACCGTCCTACCGCCCATTCTGTACGTGTGGCCGAATAATCGCCGTGAGCACACGAGTGTTCGATTTAAACTAACATTTTAGGCAATATTTTTGGATAAGCTCGGACGACGTCATCGAAGCCATCGCCAAAATTTTCGACCGTAATCAAGCCTTGGAATTCTACCGGTTTGGTCACAGCACCGTTTGGCGTTTTCTGAACCGGTTCTTGGCTCCGCGAGCTTTGTGTTCTGCCGGTTTTTGTAGTTGCCGCGATAGCGAGCGCAATACGCTGTAGCGCTGCGACTGCCTCTTCACCATTATCTCGCTCCGAGCCACGGACCAACCCGACCCATCTCTCACGGGGCGTCGCTTCTTCATCACCATCAACAAGACTTGCGAGATACCAGGCTACGTTGCGGAAGACGCATATGACTTTCACGGATCGGCGGTTGGAAGAACCTTGAGCGGACAAGGCGATCAGTGGGCCTTCGTCACCCCCCGCTTCCAACTGAGACTGGATATCGGCATCGCCGCAGTCATGAGAATAGGGCCAATCAATTCGGATTCTCATATTTGGCTTCGGCATCTGCGTTTCCTAGGTTTGGTTTTATGGACGTAGCGGATGGCATCCGCAACGCTCCCCACATCCCAGTCTTATTTCTCAGACCTAAAATTCCTCTCGACACCGCGCAGTTACCTGCCGATCATGGACCTATGGGGGAGATTTTGCGTGGTTCGTAAAAGTTGTTAAGTGTTGGCGAGATAGCGGTGCTTGAGCGCCAGCTCAAAGCGTCGATCGTGGCTTTGAACAAGAGAAAGGTAGCCGGGCTCACGCTAGTCGAGGCGCTAGACGATGCCATGCTTTGGCCTGAGCCCTTCGATGATATCGTTCCGATCGCAACGGCCCATAGCCTTGATACGCTCATAACTCGCGCACCGCTGTTGGTCTGCGCCATAGCGGCCGAGATCGGCTTTCGATTTGAAGGAGTGGGCACGGTCTTTTGGGCAAAGCTCAGCGATGCGCTGGGTCTGCCTGTCACCATAGCGCAGCGCCATGGCATCGCCGAAATCTTCGAGGCGCAGGCGAAGCGCTATGGTCTATCGCAACCTAGCGAAAGCGCCTTCAGCAGCCACTTCTCGATCATTGCTTGGCCGATCGCCAATGCCTTGCTGCCCGTAGATTTAGTTGGACCGGTCGGCCGGCTGATTGCCCGCGCTCCTGTCGCTGCGCTACCGGGTCCGGGCCGGGCGACGAATTTTCCAAGCCTGCGTGCATGGGCAAGTGCGGCCGAAGGCGCGCGGCTGACCGACTGGCTGCGTTTTGAAGCGCCGAGCGCGCGCGTCCTAGCATCCCTCCTTACCGACAATCGCGGCCTCTCCCTTTCGAATGCGAGCTACAAGCGTGTGCGAGACGCTGTGGCGACCGACCCGGAGGCATTTTTCGCGGCGCGTGCGGCCCGACTCCGCGGACGCACCGTCAAACTGCCGAGTGCAGGTGAAATAACTCTGGGCAGACTAGCATTGATGGTCGACGGGGCGGGAATACATCTCTTCGCGAACTGGCCGGCATTGGCGGCGGCGATCTATGACGAGGCGCGCACCATAGCGCGTGGTGCTGGCTGGAAGCCTCGGCTATGGGGTGCCGGATCATTCCTTCATCCCGATACCGCACTCGGTACTGGCCCCTTCGCCATCGCCCTGCAGAGCGCGCCCAAAGAGGACGACCCCGCTTATCCCGACGCGGCAACGATTTTCGGCGCGGGAACCGATATCGCCGCAACGCTCGCCAGTCGGACGATCGACTGGACCGCGACTTTGTTATTCGTCGTTACTGACGAGCGCACTCATGCGGAGCAGCGGTTCGGCGTTTTGAACGACACGTCAGGCTATGCCTGGCTCGGGCGCAGGATCGACATCGAGCCTCTAACTGGCCTCAAGCAACTGGGCACCGCGGGGGGCTATCGATTCTTCGAGGCCAATCTCTCCGACCCGGGCGATCGCGCGATCCTGACCAGGGAGGATCTACTTGCGAGCCAACGGCGCGCGTTGCTGGCGCGCCATCCGATCGATGCGATCGGCGCGCCACAAGGCGTGGTCCGCCCTGACCGGCCCTTCCTCCTTTATAGCGAGGGCGAGAGCGTCGAGACCAAGGCGGCGCCACAGCGGCTGTCGGCCAGCGGGCGAATCGCACCGGTCGCGGGGTTGGCTGGCCATCCCGGACTGCGCGCCGAAGTGGCACCGGCGGTCGAGGAAGGTGTTGCCGACATCGTCCTGTTCGAGCGCGACAGTGCCTTCGAGGCACTGGTCGAGCGGCGGCTGCAACTGCGCGTCGAGAGCCGATTGCCACTGATCAACGTTACGGTGACTGCCGATCTTGAGGTTGAGGGGCGGCTTATCGCGCGCGGTCGCGGCAAACTCCCCGCGCTGCCGATAACGATCGCACAGGACTCAACACTGCTTGCCCCACTCTACGACAATGATGTGCGCAAGAAACTACTTGAGGCCGGCAAAGGGCTATTGCGGCTGGCGATCGGCCGCTCGCGCGCCATAGTCGTTGCGCTCGAGCGGCCTGCCGCCTCGGTCGAATGGCGCGATGATGGCCCACATCTGGTCGGTGTCGACCTCGCCGCAATATTGGTCGAAGCCAGCGCCAATACGCCGCACCGCTTTGCCCCCGCCGAGAGTATCGCCACACCCGATCGCGGCGCAAAGGCCTATGGCCTGCTGCTCTCCGATGGACGGATCGCCGATCCGCTGCATATCGTTAGCTCTAATACTTTCGATTATGGCGATTTCACAGCGCAGTTCGGCGCCGATATCGGCTCGCGGCGGATGTTTGATTCGGGCCGGGGCGTAGGCGACATCGCCCGGGCACGGATTGCCTGGGCACGCGCGCGCTGCACGACGCTTGCGGCGATCGGCGCCAAGGGGCGGATCGTCGGCCATTTCGAGGACCCGCTAGTCGTCGATCTGTGCGGCCGTGTTTGGGCGCTCGCCGAAAAGACCAGCAAGGACAGCCCAACCGATCCGCACGAAGCGCTTTGGCATATCGCCGTCGAGGGTGATCTTGCCAGCGTGCCGGCTGAAGCCAGCGCGAGCGAAAGCGCGGTGTTTGCGCAGGCCTTTGTGCGCCACGCGCGGTCGCTCGATCCCAACTGGCCGATTGCCAGTACGTTGCCGGCCGACGGGGCGATGGACGATGCGCTCAACGCTGCGTTCTCAGAGGCGATCGCGCACCTCCATGGCATCGGGTCCTTGCTTTCGGTCGAGGACGATTTCGACTTCGGGGCGCCGCCGGAGGATTGGGAGCGTGCGGCGAGAGAGGCGTTACGCGCGATTCGCCGTCCCGGCCTAGTCCGCCAATTGGCACCGAGCGAGGGGGCCCGCCAACTCGCCCGGCGCAGCTATGCCGAACTCAGCATCGCCGAACTCGCCGAGGACCTTGCCGCCTGGACCAAAACCCACGCGCTGCCGCGCGGGCAGCTCTCGCCCGAGGCCGCCGCGGGCGCGCTACAGCTGTGGTTGTCGCCGGCGGCGTGCGACGATGTCGACGCCGCGGTTCATATTCTCGCCACCGATCCCTTCGTGTCGCGTGCGACACGCTACGCGGCGCTGCGGCTCGGGCCGGCGTTCGCGGGCGCTACGTCATGAGCGACTTCCACCGCGTCCTGCTTGGGCTTCATGCCGCGGCGCGCCGCCTCGACCGCGATCAGGCATTGCTCGGCGCGCTCGGCGTCGGCGCGCTCGCTTATACCCATCAGATCGACAGCGTGCATCGGATGATAACCGGGACCGCGTGCCGCTGGCTGCTAGCCGACGAGGTCGGGCTCGGTAAGACGATCCAGGCGATAATGGTCATGCGTGCGCTCGCCGCGCAAAGCCCGCGCCCACTGACCGCGGCATTGGTCGTGCCCGACGATCTCGTCTCGCAATGGGAAGAGGAATTGCTTTGCCGCGGGCATATCCTCGCGCTCGAGAGCGGAGACGAAGGCGGCGTTCATGGCAATCTGGTCATGCGCCTCGTCCGCCCGAGCAAATTGCTCGATGGCGGACGGATTGCCGCTGACAGGGTCGATCTGTTGCTAATCGATGAGTTCACCAGGCTGCAGGTACAGGTCCGCGAGGATCTGATCGTCGCGGCGCGGACCATCCCAAATGTAATCGCGATGACCGCGACGCCAGCGCTGCATCAGACACGGACCCGCCGCGAATTGATGGCCTTGCTCGAGCCCGAGGCCGATCGGATCGCGCGCGCCGAAGATCGTGACATCCTGAAAGTACTCGCCGAACGCGAAGCCAGCGCCCACAAGGAATGGAGCGCCGAACTGCAGGACGCAGGTAAGCGCCGCGCCGTGGAGGAGACGTTCGGACTCTACCGCCGGCTGATCCGCACTGCCCGTACCGACTATCCGGATGCGCTGCCAAAGCGGAGTTACCAGCCGATCAAGCTCGCGCCGACTGATGGCGACGTCGAACGCGCGCGGGCGACGCGCGCTTATCTTGATGCCGCCCGCAACGCCAATCTGGCGATCCGCCGCGAAGAACTGCTCCAAGTCTGCGGGCGGAGCCCACAATCCTTGCAGCGGCGCCTCAGCACATTGCAGCGTACGACGCCGGCGCTGCAGGCCGCGTGGCGTCATATCGACCTCTGCCTCCGCGAGGAGCCGGGCGACGCCAAGCTCGACGCGCTGATTGATCATCTGCGTCTCTTCCACGCCAAGAACCCCAACGGCCGCGCGGTAGTCGTTGCCGAGGACAATCCCACCACCGACTATCTGCGCGACGCGATTGAGAAATTGACTGACATGCAGGTCGCGCGGAAACGTCGCACGGTCGGCGCCGCGGACGAGCTCGAGATTCAGGTCGCGTTGCTCAAGGAAGCACTCGACGACTTCATCAGCGGCGAAGCCAGGATCCTCGTAGCCGCAGACGCCGCGCGCGAAGGGCATAATCTGCAATTCGCCGACGAGATCATCTTCTTCGCACTGCCCTGGTCACCGCCCGATATTCAGCAATGGATCGGGCGGATCGATCGGCTAGGCACCAAGGGGCTGCCGGCGAACCGGCGGATTGCGATTACGCCGATCGTTGTCGAAAACTCGATCGAGAACAGCATCCTGACCGTGCTCGAAGGGACGGGCGTCTTTCTGCGCAGCGAAGTCTTCGATGAATCCGAATGGGCTGAGATCAGCGGCGCCATCGCCAGCGCCGCTAATGGTGTGTCGGGCGCGACGTGGGGGGATGCCGCCAAGCAGGCGCGCACCTTGGGCGAGGCTTACGATGCTTGGCTGGAGGCAACCAGCCTGCCGCCGACGCCCCGCACGGCATTGGCGACCCGCTGCGAAGCGCGCTTTCGCGCGCGGCCATATGCCGCTCCGCTCGCGCCGATCGTGAGCTATCCGTGGAACTGGTACGCCATGCGCGAGCGTGCCGTTGAGTTAATGATCAAGCTTGCGCGGGAGGATTTTCTCGACGTCCGCACTGGTCAGGATGGCGAACAACGCTTTAAGACTATGTGGTACAAGACCAAGCCAAGCGGTGACGATCTGACCATCGCCGATATCGATCCGCGCAATAGTTGGCATCGTCAGGCGTTTATCATGCGCCGCTCCGCGATCGAATGCCCGCCGCACACCAATGTCGTCCAGAGCGATGACACCAAACGCCGCCTCAACTTCTTCGATCATGGCTGCGGCATTCATGACGGCGCGGTCGCTGCCTTCGAAAAGCAGTTGCCCCCCGCCGATATTAACTCCGAGTTTGTTGTCGAATATCCCGACGGCCATCCGATCCTCCAATGGGCCAATCGCCGGTTGCTGATCGCTGTCAGCGAAGTCGATCTGCGCGACGCACTTAATTTCGATCCCGATTTGATGCTGGGTGACCATGATTCGGGTGCGTCTAAGGCCGAACAGGACGCTCAAGCCTCGGTAGCGCGAATCGCACTTGCCCAATTCCAGGCCGACCGACGCTGGATGATCGATCTCGCCGCGCCCGAGATGCTGTTCGCCACGTTAGTCGAGGATGACGAGGAGATGGTGGTGGCTGACGCCGGTGCCGCCGTGTTCGATCCGTTTCATGACGGCGCGGGCGCGCGGCAACTCGCTAAACGCCGCTCGATCCTCCCCGAGGCGCGGCTTCGCGCTGCCCGGACGGCGGCGACACGTCAATTGACCGCAATGGGCGGGGAGACCCTCGCCCGCGCAGCCCAAGCCGTGCGCCGCGCAGTGCCGCACCGCCAATTTGCGGCGCAAGCGGACGCCGATAATCTTGCAGCCGCGGCCGCCGCAGAGATCAAGGTCGCTGGCTCGCTCGATTCCAAGCTCGAGTTCAACCGCGCAGCACTGCGCGGCGCCGAATTGATGGCGACGCTCTCCGAGCGCGCATGGCAGGGCCGTTTTGCCCGGCTCGAGGGACTCGAGAAGGCGCTTGCCGACGTCGCCAAACTCAAGCCTCCAAGATTTTTCTGGCTGGTGCCCAAGCCGCCTAGCGCGGAGACCCCATAAGCGCCGCGATCGCTGCATAGGCATTGGCATCGAGCGTCCACGACCAAGCCGTTTGTCGTTCGCCGGTCAGCAGGGCGGCGCGCTCCGCCTGCCTCGGCGGCGGGGTCAGGAAATCAAGGGTGCCGCTCGCCGGATTATAACGCAGTACCGGATCGCCCTGCGCCAACGTTTGACCGACAACGATCCATCGCCAGACGTCGCGCGAAGGCGGCTGCCACAAGGTCGCCTCCTTGCCCGCAACATGCAGCACGACGTTCTTGAGCGTGTAGCCGGTGCGGATCGCCGCGGAAAAGAAGCCGTCCGCCTCGACCCTGCGCCAGCGCCCGGAAGGTGACGGATCAGGACCTCCGAAGAAATCGCCTTTGCCGCTGACCACCGCGACTGCTTCTGGCTCGTCGAGCGAGTAGCGCTCGCCGCTCGCCGCCATTGCCTGCGCAAAGGCAAACAGCGCACGTGCGTCACCGTCCGGCACGTCGGAGGCGCCGAGTTCGACCAGGGCATTGCGCCATTCGGGACGGCCGAGTTCCTCCCTAAGCGCAATTCGCACGAGATCGACGGGGCGCGCGTTGGCCGGGAAGCGCCGGACGATGCCGCTACCAAGGTCGCTCGCGCCAACCAGGCTGACTTCCACGCCGTCCCAGTCAACTAGCCTCGGCGGTGTCGCCGCATAGCCCCGGCCCGCTCTCGTTGTATGTTCTTCAAGGTCGCCGCTCAGCAGCATCCGGTCGAGCGCCGCATCGGTTTGGACGCGTATTACGGGTTCGTTCAACCCAAGCGGTCGATAAGCTTCCTTAAGCCCGCTGGTGATCCGGCCGCGACTGACAAAACCAGCCTCAGCCACTGCGGCACGGATATGGTCGACGATCATGGCGATCGCCGGGGCGCCTTTTTCGTCGGCGTCATAGCCGATCGCTTCTCCCCAGGCGTCAACCACGGTCATTCGTCGGCACCCGTCGCGACCGCCGCCGCGAGCGCCACGTCGAGGCTCTCCTTGGCGGTACGGTCATGTGCGACTATGATGAGATGCGATCGCGCGCGGGTCAAAGCGACATAGAGGTCGCTGACCGTGAACAGGTTTCCGAGCCCTGAGAAATCGCACAGGATGACCACATCCGCCTCAAGCCCTTTAAAGCTGCGCGCGGTGCTACAGAGGATGCCCTTGCCCTCGCGCCACGCCGATGCGTCATCGATTAGGGCAACGCCGTCGATGGCTTTGACCGACGCTAGCGGCCCTTTGGCTTTGCTTGCCGGTCCGATGATTGCAATTTGACGCGGCTCGAGCCGGTGCTCCTTGAGCAGCGAGCGCACTTCCTGCTGAACAAGGCCGCTGATAGCCGCCGGAGACTGCGGGACGATCAGCTTGGGCGGCCGTCCGAGCGGCGCCAACTCGAACGGCTCGCTCGCGACATCGGTCGCGGTATTGGCGCATGCCACGATGCGCCGCGTGTTGCGGCAATTGACATCAAGCGAGAAGCGAAAGGCGCCATCAAGCGGCGGATCGACCGGGTTGCGACGCAGGCTCTGCGCTTTGTCGAGAAACGCCCAGACCTTGCCCTTGCGGTCGCACAGATATTCAAGCGCATCCCACCACGACGGTGAGAAATCCTGCGCTTCGTCAACGACCATTGCGTCATAAGGCGGATCAACGCCATAAAGGTCGAGCGCGGCCTCGGCGAGCAGATCCGGCGCCTTCTCGTCCCACCACCGCGCGGCGTCCTGCTGATTGACGGTAAAATCGACCTCGGCCTGCTTGCACAAGTTTGACGCCAGCCGGTGGAAATTTTGCACGGTGATCTTGCCGCCATTTTCGACAAGGTCTTCCGCCATCTCCTCGCGAATCCACTTGGCGAGTTCGGCATTGAAGCATGTGAACATTACCGCTTGATGCGTCGTAGCGAGCGAACGCGCGCGCTGGATCGCCAAAAGAGTCTTTCCCGACCCCGCGACGCCTTCGATAATCGCGCGGGGATTGGCATCGAAACCGCGAAAAACCTGTAATTGCTGCCGTGTCAGCCGCGCGAGCATCTCACCAGCAGCATCAACGCCGACGCGCAGCGGCTCGTAGACGCGAAACTCGGGAGCAAGCGCGCGTCGCACCGCGTCGAACTCCTGAACCGACAATTCGCGTTTGCCGCCACCGCCGACCGTGAAGGCGCGCAGGATAGCGGGTTCGACCGAGGCAAGATCGTCCATCGTAAGGATCGCGTCTGCTGGCAGGTCTGCTGGCGGACTGTCCTTAAACAGGCAATGCGGGAAGGCGATCGCCACGGAGATTATCGTCTGATCGGCGACCGACTTTCCGCAAACCAGGGTGAGGCGCTTCTTGAGTGCCCACAAGCTACGTCGCGCTTGTTTCACCGGATCCTTGATCTCTTTCAGCCCTGCCTTGACATGGCGGTACCACGTCCGGCCCTTGAGGGTGACCTCACCGCCCTTCACTTCGATGATCAGAAGGCCTTTTTGGCGATGGAGCACAAGGAAATCGGCTTCGCCCTCGCGGCCGGGTGCGTCGATATCGTCGCGCGCTGGAAAAACCCAAGGCAGCGAGTGCATCACGATATAGCCTTCACCCAATTGCCGCTGCATCGCCCGCGCTAGATCTGCCTCCGAGCCGAATTCCATCGTCTCGGGATCGATCGGGGGCAGGAACTGCGCCATTAGTGTACCGCCTTGATAAACTGCGCGACCGCGGTGATTGCGCTTGAGGGCTGCACGAGTTGGCTCGAGCATTCCATATGATGCGACGCCGCGCGGTAGCGGACCCGGGTCTGGTTGCCTTCGAGCGGCTGGAGCATGCCGACGGTCCACCCCGCACGCGTCGCGCCGAACGCTTCACCGCCGCTTCGCCGGATGAGGTAGATGTCGGCCTTGGTCGGTTCGCCGGCGAAGGGGCGGAATAGGCACATCGTGCCCTTGGAGACGCCCGCCTTACCCGACAGCGTATTGGCGTCGAGCTTGAACAGAAAATCGCCGGCCTGCGCTTCGGCGACTGCGAAGCGCGGCGCAGTCGCGTCCGCGGTCGTATCCCCGCTGACGATATGCTCCGCACTCAACTCTGGAACACCGTTTGGGTCGGGTTTGAGGCCGGCATTTAAATCGACATTGGGTACCGACAGCGCTTCGTTCGACGCGATCGGCAGTGCCCGCAAGACAAGCAGGATATCGACGGCAACCGCATCCTTGTTCTCGACGAGCGCGCGCGCGCGCGGTGAGCACGGCACGTTCTCGACCAACGGATGGGCAAGGCAGATGATCTTGCCGTTCGCCTCGGCGAGACCACCATTGAGCCGCGTGGTCGCCGCGCCGCTTTCCTCGAGATCTGCGGCGAGCCGATCGAGCGCGTAATTCTCGCGCGCAGGCTCGATCGCCAGCGGCATGCCCTTAAAGGCGGCGCGAAGCAGGTCAGCACCGATCCTGCGGTCGAACAACGCGTGATCATAACGGTTCTTGTACGAGCGTAGGCATTGGTAACAGCTGTCGTCGCAGTCACAGCGGTCGAGCAGTTCAAGCGCGGCATCGACCAGCTTGTGCGGATCGCGCGCGGCCGCCTTTACGAAACCTGCGCCGCCCGCCGCCTGATCGTAGAGGTAGAGGTCGATGAACTGGTGGTCGGCACTGCCTGGCGCGAAGCGGAAATCGCCGTCGATATCGTTCGGCTCGAGATCCTCCATGGCGCAGGCCGCGCGACGTAGCGCTTCTACCGCGGACCGAGCCGCGATCGTGGTCGCCGCCCGGTCGGGATCTAGCGACCAACTGTGCGGAAGGCCAAGCCGCATCACGACGACATCGGTGTCGAACTCGTTGCCGAGCACGATCTTGATCGCCGTCCCGTCGCACTCTTCTTGTTCCTTGGGCCGGTTGGGTCGGGCGCGCGGATGGGTTTGGCCTGAGCGCAGTTGCTTCATCGATGGATCGAAATCGCCAGGTTCGATCCGCCCGCACTTGCCGCAATAGTTGAAAGCGTAGTTGCTCGCGTCGAGCGAACCGCGGTTGGTGACGACGAGTGTTTTGGTATCGCCCCATGCATCCCAGCGCGTTCCCATCGGCCAACCCTCGCCGCCGATGCGGGCATCGTCGGGGAATTGTAGCGAGTCGAGCGTGGCGCGGGTCGGGCGCGTCCGCGTCCCCGCGTCGAAGTCGGGCGGTAGTGCTGTGATGGTCGGCGGGTGCGAAAAGCCGGTGGGCCGGACCCAGCGCCGCGCGGGCCCCAAGGTCGCGCGGCCATTGCACGCCGGGCAATCTCGGGTCTGTTCGGGATAGCCTTCGGAAAGCTTTTTGAGATCGGCGTAGCTGCAGAGCTGGCATTGATAATAGAGCTGCCGCGCTCGATAAGCGGCGATACGGTCTTCATCGCGCTCGGAGTAGAGGCCGAGCGAGAGATAGCGTTTGCCGTCGACCCACACCTCGTGGCCAGGCGCATATTGACTAAGCGCGGCGTTGAGCCCTTGCTGCGGCGAGTAGCGCCGCTTCGGATTCCACGGATCGGTGGTTTCCTCAAACACGCTGAAGGTCGCGACATCGGTCGGGAAAGCGTATTTCGGCAGAAGCCCAGCATCGAACAGCCGGTCGAGCAATTTGCCATTGTCCGCCACGCCATGATCGTCGTCGGTGCTGTCCTCCATCTCCTCATCCTCGTCCGCGATATCGTCTTCCTCGATATCGGCGGGCTTGGCCGGTGCCGTCGGCGTGAGAATGTTCTCGACCGACACGAGCAGATGAGATTCAAGCAGCGCCGGCATGGTATCGAGCAGGTCGTCCGCATCAAGCGCCGGGCACGAACTAGTAAACAGCCGCTCAAGGTCGAAATGAAGAACGTCGCGATTGTTCGCGATCCACTGCGTCAGGCCCTTGAGCGAAAAAACGTCATCGGCGCCCGCGAGAAAGTCAGCGACGCTGCCGAGCGATGAGAAAACGTCGGCCGAGCCACCCACGGTGTCGATCCGGTCCTGCTGAAAACGGCCGATCAGATAGGCGAGCGCCTGACGTCGCGCGATCACCGGATTGTCGAGATTGAGGATCGGATCAGGTGCGGGCCCCGCAACGATCGGCGCAGGATCGCGGAAGAAGCTCTGGTCGTGACTGTCCGCGCCGCAGAACATCACCACGGTCGATAGGCCGGCGCCGCGGCGTCCGGCACGACCCGCGCGCTGCTGGTAATTGGCACGCCCGGGGGGCACGTTGCGCAGCGCAACCGCGGTCAGCCCGCCAATGTCGATGCCGACCTCCATCGTCGTCGTGCAGCTCAATATATCTATGGGAGATCCGATCTGACCATCTTGTTCGATTGGAATATCCTGGAAACGCAGTTCATAGGCCTCGTTGCGCGACATCGCATTGGCGAGTCCGCTATCGTTGAGCGCCGCCGAATGTTCTTCGGCGATGAGTTGATGCGGGGCATAGGCATCGCCAGGATCGCTGAGCCGCTCCCATAGCCGCCGGTAGAAGCTCTTGCGGCTGCGGAAGACAGCATCGCTGGTGGGATCGATCACCTTGGCAGTCCCTCCGCAATAGCCGCAGCTATCGCCGAGCAACGCATTTCGCGGCGAAACGCTCGTGCAGCGTTCGCAGCGAAGCCACGCCGACGTGTCGCCGGCATCGAGCGCTACCTTGCTGGCGACCAGGAAATAGTCGCCAGGCTCGCCGTCCGAGAAGACCGCGCGCAACGCCGGCTCGCAGATGCTCGCATAGTCGCCCTTGACCCATGCCTTGAGGCCGCGATCACCGAGCTGCTTGGCAATCACCTGGCTGAACCTGCCGTTCCAGGGCCGTATGCCCGCCGAGCCCTTGGCACCTTCAAGGTTCTTAAAGCTGCTTTGAAGCTTGATCGCGTGCTTGCGCATTGCCTGCCAAAGCCACAGTTCGACCAAGGCTTCACGCCCCGCCTCTGCATCGAGCCCTTCAATCGCCGGAAGCACCAGTGCTTCCTTGAGTTGCTTCTCCTCGGTCTTAGTCAGCTTGGGACGCAGCATCGCCAACGCGAGCGGGAACAGACCGGTATGATCGTCCTGAAGCACGGCATAGATGCTCTGAAACACTGATAGCGGCGTACGATCTGAGGTCTGCGCAGTCAGTGAACGGAAGTCCTCCGCTTCCGCGTCGGGGTTGGTGACCAACGCGTTGGCCCGGCGGCCGGCATGATCCATCGCGCCGTCATCGTCGCCCGATGGCCGCAGGCGGACGCCATATTTGGCGGCGCCGAGCGAGATCGCGAGCGGTGCATCGTTGAGCGACGGCGTAAACACTGGCGAGCGCAGCGCCTTCATTCCGGTGAGCAACAGCGGCCGCAGGCTGTCGCGGAACGAATAAGTCTTCATTTCGCCCGCGAGCCGCGACGCGGTCTGGCGGCCATCGGAGAAGACTAGGGCTTTGCGGCCCTGTAGCGGCGCCGTGCTCTCCGGACGAGGCGGCTGTTCCAGCACCTGTACCGAGATCAGTTCTTTGAACGGCTGTTCGCCCTTGGTCTGGAGGTTGGAGATGCCGCCCGGCGCCGTGTCGGCGCACGAGGCCTCGCAGCGCGGGCACTTCTCGAACAGCTTGGCGCCCATCAAGGGCGGCAGCCACACCTCGCGGCTAAACGCAACGCTCCCGCCGATCCGCCCCGATTTGAGGTCTAGGAAGGCGGCACGGACCATGTTCGGCTTTTGTGGCAGCGGATCCTCAAGGCAAACATGGATCGGCTCGATGACGCCAGTGTCGCCAGCATAGGCACGCCCATTGTCCTGCCAGAGATGCTCGACCCCGGTAGGAGCGCCGACATTGGCGCGGGCTACCGACAGCCCGCAGTCGCGGCAGCTGTGGAGTTCATAAACTTGGGCGCCGCATCCGCAATTTTGTCTCGCCTCGGCATAGAGCGCGCCGGTCGGCCCGCCGCGCTCGGCCTCGTCAATCTTGATACATTGAGGATTGGCGCACGCCCAGAGCCCGGGCAGCCCACGAAATAGCATATGGACGCGTGCCGGCAGCAGCGGCGGCGCCCCCGGCTTGGGCCTTGCGAGCGACGCCAACTCTAGCAACGCATCGACCGCAGCCGCCCCCGTCTCGGCATCGGCGTGTGGGAACAGCGCGCCTGGAAGCGCGGTCAGCGCCCAGGCCGCGCCCGGAGAGACGACCGGGTCGCTCGCGAGTTGCGCACCCGAGGTGATATTACGCAGCCGCCCGAGCACGGGAAGGTTGCCGAGCAATTCGGCAAGTGCGGCAGGAAGGTCGTCTTCTTTCCAAATGCAGCCCTCACTCGTCGCTGTGCCTAGATGGAAACGCCGGGCAAAGGCCACGCCGCCCTCCGACAATTGCACATCGTCGACGACGAGGAATGCCTGTTCGGTTTCAGCGCTGTCGCCGGCGGCTAGCAGCAACTCTTCGGAGTGCGCATTGCCAGCGCCGTCGAGCCCATGGACGCTCACGATGATTTCGCCCGCAGCGCTGTCGGTGCGCGTCAGCCTCACCGGCGTGCCCGAGGTTGGCGAATGCATCGCGACCGGTTTGAGGACGGCGGCGCGATCGCGCGGTGTCGAGGATTGCAGGGTGTTGAGTGGCACATCCGCGAAGGCGCTGGCCAAGCTGTTGGGCGCGGGGGCGGCGGGCGCGAACGCCAGCTTTTCCCCCCTGAGCGTAGTGATCGCCTCGGGCTCGAGGCTTGTGAGCCGAGCGACGAATTTGGCGGCGGCCTCGCCGTTCGAGAAAGAGGCGCTGGTCGCGATAAACACCACGCGGGAAGCGGGCAGTCCCAACCGATCGAGCAGTCGGCGGATCAGATAGGCGACCTCGGTGCCGTTCGCGCCGCGATAGAGATGCGCCTCGTCGAGAACCAGATAGAATATCTCGTCGGGATGCGCCTCGAAGAAGGCGCGCGTGTCGGAGAAGATGTCGCGTTCGATCGGACGCAACAGCATATATTCGAGCATCGAATAGTTGGTGACGAGAAGGTCGGGACTGGCTGCCTGGATCTCGTGTCTGGTGAGTAACTCGGGATCCTCGATCCGCTCGATCGCGCGCAGCGGATCGCCATTGCCATCGACCCAATGCGCGCCAGGCTTGCCGTACCAGTTACGCAAGCCGTCGAAAGCGCCAAGGAAACTATCGGGCTTGCCAGGCCACCGACCCTTCTCGCGCAATGTTTGCAGCAGCGCCTGATCCTTGTGGTTGCCGCCACGCGCGCCGTCCTCGATCTTGAGATAATATTCGAGCGTTTTGAGCCGTTTCTGATCGCGGTCGCCGTCGCGCATGCCCGGATAGAGCGTACGCCCGGTATAGCGCCCGAACTTGGCGGGCCGGTTGGCGGCTACGGTGAACCATTTGCGCACCGCCGCTGCGCCGAACAGCGTCCGCAACCTACCCAACTGGTCGTTCACCAGCGCGTTCATCGGATAGAGCAGTAGCGCCCGTACCGCGCGCGTCGCGAAATGATCGGGCCGGTGCGCTGCCTCTTCGGCGAGGCGCGCAAGCACCGGCAGCAGGAAGCTTTCGGTCTTACCCGAACCGGTGCCCGTGGTGACGACGATACCGGTGCCGCCGGCATTTGGCCTGGCGGCAAGCTCTATTGCTTGCGCCTGATGCTCGTAGGGCGGATCGAAAAGCAGCTGTTCCGACTCCTTCGCTGCCATGGCGCTTAGGAAGTCGCGGACCGTCGAGTCTATTGCGAGGCTGGCAAAGGTCCGATTACCGACATAGGCCGGCGTGCTTTCGATATAGGGTGTCTGTGCGACACCGCCGCGCGTCAGCAGGTTGCGCCGCAGATCGACAACCTTGGGATTGGATAAGTGGTACGTAGCCTCGATATAGGAAGCCAGGGCTTCCCGCATGTGATCAATCTCGGTACGCACGAGCCCCCCAGGCTAACATTTCGAAATTCCGCATCCGATGCGAGGCACGATCGAACGATAACGGGTTCGACACGCGGTGCAACCGTAACAATGTCAGCAAATTAGACTATGGAAATAAATTGTCATCCGAGTTGGTACGGAGGCTACTTTGAATGCTCGCCGGACCGAGAGAACGAAGCGCAGCTAAAGTCTCGGGACGAGCCGCCCGCCCGCTTAGCCACCGTCGCCGCCATGCCGCGGAAATCATCGCTGCTGTGGATGCCCGAAAATCGTCGCTCTCCATGCCCATGAGCGAATTACGCGAACCTCGGCCGAGTTCATAAGCGTAAAACAGGCGAGGCGTATTATGATGAAGGATCGCGTTACTGTTAATCCCGAGCGCGTCGAGGCCCTCTCGGATTTGCCGAAGACGCGGACTTGTTCCTTCGCCGAAACGGTTATTTATTCGGCGGGAAGCGTGGGCGTTCTGCGCCATCTGGCGCAGCGCATACGCCGTGTCGGCACCAAGATGCAGAGTACCAAAGCCGCCAGTCTTACTCTTCCCAATCGAGTCCCAGCGCAAATCGTGGTCTAGGCCCGGATGCTCAGCGGCGCGCAGCGTCAGTCGGTTGTATTGGCTAGAACCGACGCCGTAAAGGCTGGTGGTAGTCAGGACACGGAGATCAGCTGGCTTCGAGACCGCGCGTCCCGCCATTTGCGACGCGATTACGCTGACTTGTCCGCCATATCGCTGGGCATATTCGTCGCGCACTTCCTTAGACGCGAGCAGGAGCGCGACGAGTTTGCCGCCCAACAGTTCGTTGTAGGGCGCGACGGCACCGCAAATGCTAACGTCGACGACACGGCTCGACAAACCAGCTTTGCGAAACTCGGTGAGCACAACGTCAATCGCGCGCTGACCACTCTTCGCCGAAAGCAGTTGTGACAGCGCCTCGTCAGGGTTGCCGAGCAAGTCAGCGGCCCGAAAGATTTGCTTCGCTGATAAGAGTTGGGCGAGCAGTTCAGCGCGCTTGCGCACGAATAGAAGATCTTCTGATGCCGCTCGCCAGTCTGTCGCAGGATCGGCTGCCTTCACAGCCCCGCGCATGGGACGGGCGCGGCCGGTCTGCTCCATGCTTGCCTCGTAATGGGTACGCAGTTCTAGCTCACGAGCGTATGCCGCGCCGGATGCCCTCTGCTCAAGCCGCAACACCGTGTTCTCGACCGGAATCTCGATCTCAGCGGCTGTAACAAGGTCGTCCCAGCGAACGTCTGAAATTGACGCGTCCAGTCTGTGAATCATTGCCTGCGCAAGCGCCGGCGCACTCCACTCGCCAGAATCGAGCTTAGCCTCCATGGCCCCGCGGAGCCAGCCGATCCAGTTGTCGCGCGCTGTCAGTCGCATCACCGGGCTCGCCAGCATCGCGATACCTATGATGGGACGGTTGGGACGTGCGGCGTTGCGAACAAGAACTAGCAACTGGCGGCCAGGAATCGGGCGATACTCATGGGCCCAAGTGTGCCGGAAATATCGCCAAATATCGTTCAGCGGCAACCCGGTGTTGGCGCACCTTGAACCTGCGTGGCAAACCTCGACAACCGGATCGACCACACTACTCAAGGCCGCTTCTCGCTCACTCTCGGGTAAGATACTGACCTTTTGCAACTCGCATGCAATTTGGTCACCGCTATCAATCAGGTCGAGCACCGAGGTTCTGCCAACGGTACGGAGTGTCCGCCGCTCCATCCGCCGAATGAAACGGGCGACCGACGGCTCTTTTAGTTGACGACGGCGCGAGGATTGCAGCGCCGCGCGGATGCGCATTTTAACGTCGTCACTAGTCTGCTCGCCATGACGGCTAATACTGGGCGGTTCACAGAGTAACGCGCCTTTACGAACTGACACCTGCCAACCTTGATCAAAAAGGTCGGCGACAAGAAGGCAGACGGCTCTCAGATTGGTGCTGTCCCCGTCGTCAATGTAGCGTCGTGCGAGATTGCGCAGGCTGTCCGCGAACTGCGGCGGCCTGGGCCCGTTGAAATTTAAAAGCCCGTGAAGTTCCTCACGTTCGCTCGGGCTTAGGAAAGGCTCGAATGGCCGCGTGTTCCGGAGGGTTTCGTCATCATCGATCATTTACGCCCCTTCCGGATCATGGCCCCGCACCCGCCATGCCAACTTCAGCGGCTCTAAGCCAGCGGCTATTCAAGTTGGCGTGGTTCCGATCACGATCGTCCAGCGCCCACACGCAATAACCGCTCGGACCATTCTTTCATTAAATCGCGATACTCCGCACGGAGCGCGGGCTTGGCATCAGATGCCCGGCGCTCGATCACCTCAAGCAATATGGAGAGTCCATCACTGACAGCGACACCAGGCGGCACCCCGGTCAGGTGAGCAATGCCCGCCCGTGAAGGCTTCTCGGCATGGCCTATCACAGCGCGAGGTTCGTGGGCCGGCCGCTCCCCCTTCGCCGTCCTTACCTTCGCTCTCAGGTGTTCAATCGCCTTGTTTAACCCGGCAACTCGAAGCCGATCCCACATATGCGCCGACACTGACACTTGCTGTTTCGACGTGGTTACACCGAACGCCTCGTCGAGCGCTGCCGAAAATTCGATCTCCACCCTTATATAGCGGTCATTGTTGATAAAGACGGTCCAGGGCGTCCTCGCCTGGACATCGATCAGCCGACCGTTCCGAGTGAAATTTATGCCGTGGAATTGCTTGATGATCGGAAAGCGGTCGTTCGCATTAATGCCGATCGCATCACGAGTTTTGTCGGTTGCTGCGAAGCTCGGTGGCAGCCAGGCGTAGCGTAGCGTAACCTCGCCCACGCGGCCATCGTCGCCGTCCATCAGGACGGTCACAGGATCGAGGGCTAAAGCGCGGTCGCCGTCGAGATCAAAGAGATCGGCATCAGGATCTAGGAATAGTGGATCGATTGGGCGCACCTCTTCGCCATCCACGTGAATGCTCGTCGAGCGCAACAGCTTGTGGTAGGCAACGCCAAATCGCCGTACCAGGTTACGGCGTAAACCCACGACGGTTGTCCAGTCCAGTCGATCTATGTTTTCTATTATGACGACCGTACCTGACTGCCAACCGCGGGGCTGCGCTTCCTTTAATGCGTCAGTGACGAATCGTGGAAGCCTTGCCGGCTTAGCGTCGGGAATGACCATTTCGAGGTCGGCGTCGTTGCTCCCTTTACCCATGCTGCCGAGGTCTAGCGTCACGCGGTGTAGGCGACCGCCGACCGGGAGTGAGTATATCGTGAATTTACGACCAATGCTTACTGCAGCGCAAGGCAGTCCGTATCCAAACCGGCCCAGCCCATCTCGATTGTTCTCGCGATGCGTCCCGCCCCACATCATCGCAAAGCGCATCATTGTGGGATCCATCCCGTGCCCGTCGTCAATTATTGCCAGCTTTGTAGGTTTCCGGCTCGAGCCATCTGCGTCGAAGCCGAATACGACATTGATATTCTCGGCATATGCCTGAATTGAGTTGTCGACCAATTCGGCGATTGCCTCGACGTTGGTTCGGTAACCTAAGTGGCGGATACCACGAACAAACGCTCCCGGAACAATCAAACCGCTACACTTATCGCGTGCGCTAAGTACGTAACGCCGCTGCTCTATAATGACGTCGTTGTTTAAAAAAGACAAAATGGAGCTCCTGCGATTTGCAAGTAATTGAAGTGGGGCAGTATTGTGCTTCCCCAGCGGGTTCACCCGGCTTTTTCGACAAGCCAGGATGCGAGCACGACCGCATCGTTGGCCGATGTGCGAGCGATGCCGCGAAGCGTGCCACGCGCTAAGTGACGTGCCACCGACCGGCTATAGCTGCTCAAGCATCCACGCGGCTGTGAGGGGATACCGCGCAATTCTCATCAGAAATTCGACATAATTGTCTGGCTGATTAACGATCCGGATGACTTGGCCCATCGCTTTGCTGGCGATGCTTTCCAGCGGAATATCGATGATGAAGCCAAGAGGTTTGGGATTCGATTTTCCGACCGATGCCAGCACCGTTTCCGGCAGCTGTAGACGATCGATTTTAACTTGGCGTGACGCGATCCAAGTTCACGGTAGCTGAAACGTTCGAGATATTGATGAGTTCGCCAAAGATCTTTTTGAAACGCGATGTCGCCAACCGGCTTCGGATGCGCCTCAGGATCGTGTTGGTTGTCAATCCAGCTCGGTTGAGGTGTTACCGGCCTGCCCTGTTTCCAGCGGTCGATCATCCGATCGACGTTGAGACCATGGCGGGCAAGCCACGCGACGCCGGCTGATGAGATATATTCCATGCAATTCCTCCTTCTAACTAACGATCGGACACATCCCGACCGGTGCAAGGCGGAGGTTGGGCTATGGCGGTCCAGGCTCGTCCGGCGGAGATATCGAAAGCTCGACCTGCAGCCACAGCCGCAGCGCGTGTCGCTTCAGAGCGCGGCGTACGGTAGCGAGGTCGTCCAGAGAAATGGCGAGATGGTCGGCAAGCGCCTGGCCGCGCAGGCCAAGACCGATCCCGTCGATCAGGTTCGCCTGCGTCGCGGACGCGGCGGCCAGACGGTCAAGCACGCCGGCGCAGATGCGGCGGACGCGCTCGGTCTCGATAAGGTCGTCGGCGGATTGCACGGTGTAGCCGCCGACCCCCATCTGCTCCGCGAGCATCTCGACCGGGACAGATATCGGATCGTCCGCCCGCCGCTCGCGGGACCGGCGGGCGGTTGATGCAATGCTGCGCATGATGCCTGCGATAAATTGTTCGCCGGTGATCCCTTCGCGGCAAGACCGCGACGTCAACGCACGCGTGATCGCGTCATGAAGCAGATCGCGGCCTTCGCCGACATAGTCGCCGGCAAGGTGATCGGCGGTTCGTACGATCATGGCACGCGGCTTCAGGTCGAGGCGGCCGATGACCGTCTCCACCTCGGCGCGCGACAGCGGGCGGAAGCCGTCCTTCGGCACGAAAGGCTCGGACAAAACCGGTCCTATCCTATCATGCGCCAAAGGATCGATTTGCAGACAGGCTGTCCGAATCTTTTTGTGTCGGCGCATGAATAGGTAGGGCCAGCTTTGTCATGCCGGCAAGGCTAGCCGCTACTTGTAAAGCAACGCTGAACGCGGCCTTTAGTCAGGCGGCATCCTGATACAGCCACGGTGCCAAGGTTACCGCGTCGTTGGCGGCCTCGGCGAACTTCGTCGCGAAGCGTCGTTGCCGATGCGCTTCGAGTGCGGCGATATAACCGCGTCCCTCCCGCAGTTGGATCGCCCGGCGCAGGATCCGGTCCTCGACAGCATCCGGCTCGGCACGTGCATCGGTCAGCCTGCGCCACCGGGCGAGCAGCAGCGCCGTCGAGATCACGTCGACCTCGCAGGCGCTCTGCACTTCGTCCCACCGACCGGCGTAGATGAGGTTTGTGACCGCGAACGGCGGGCAAGTCAGTTTGGCCGGGATGTCCATGGCGGCGAGCACCTCGGCCAAATGGATCGGCTTCATGCGCATGCCCGCGGTATAGGCACGCGCGAGATCGAGGTGTCGTTCCTTGTGGAAGCCGCCATGGGCGATCCAGCCCCATCCCCGGGGCAGGGCCAGACCATGCCGCATGCACCCGCTGATCATGAGCGGCAGGTCATGGGCAAGTCCGCCCCACGTGCAGATTTCAGCGTCCGCGGGTGCCTCCGCCAAGACCTGCAGGATACCGGCAAGCACCTCGCGTTCGCTGTGATCCGGCGCAGACAGCGTCACGAACCGGCTGACGTCGACCCCGCCCTGCGCGTCCTCGACCAGAACCATCATGGCGGCCGTGGTGATGGTTTGAAACACCCACCGGGGGCACGTCAGCGGATCCTCGCTGCGCTGGTAGCCGCGACGGATCGGCTTGTCGTCGGACGGGACCCAGCGTTCCATCGCCTGATAGCGCTGGTGTGCGGCGTTGTCGGTTACGGCCGATTCGATGTCGAGCACGATCCAGGAACGCGGACCGCGCGGCGAAGTGTTGTTGTCGATCTTCATGATTTTTCTCCTCAGGGATCATTCCCGGATAATATGCCGACGAATGGGGCGGCGGGCCTGCGACGTGGCCCGCCGGTATGTCAGCCGAAGCGGACGATGGTTTCGAGCGGCACTTCCGGCTCGATCCACTCGGCACCGGGCGCCACGAAGCGGTTGCCTTCGAGCAAGGTGTCGCCCAGCGTCGCGGCGGTAGCCTTGATGCGCTTCATCGCCAGCTTGCGGCCGGTGCCGATCGCCTTGGGCTTGCCGGGGACGCGAACCAGCGTACCGCGGCGATCGACGGCGAAGACTTCATCTGCGCGGGTGCTGACGAACACGATCGGCGCATCGTCGTTCGCAGCGTAGGGCACGACGCGATCAATGATGTCGACCGCCAGCAGTTCGCGATAGACGATCGTGAAGCTGGTCGGCAGGGCGACAGTGGTGTTCGCCCAGCCGGTGTAGATCGCATCCTTGCGCAGCGTTTGTGCGATACGCGCCATTTCCGCCCCGACCTCGAAGTCCATCTCGCGACCCGAGCAGAAGGCGATGGCGTCGTTGGCCGGCCGGAACGTCGGCCAGCCCATCTCCCGACGGATGGCGAGCATGAAGTTCTGATGGTGCAAGGGCACGGTAGCGGTCTGCTGCATGGTCTTCGTTTCCTTTGATGACGGCCGTCTTGGCCGAAGCATTTTTCCCCAACACGGGATGCTCACTTCATTTCGTTCTGGAAGGAACCGGCACGCCACGGCGTGCCAGTAAAGGCTCAGCGATGGCGCTGATGCCATGTGATGGGCATCATTCGCGGCACGGGGCCGTGGGCGGCGATCTCCCGTCGGAACCAGCTTTCTTCCTCGGCGCAATCGTCCTCGGCGATCTCGATCCACCACACGCGGTTGCGCGCGTCCCAGCGATAGCCGCGGGCTTTAAGCTGTCCGCGCCGGTCGAACGGGGCGGCAGTCGCCTCGAACCGGATCGTGGGACGTTCGGCGTTGGCGAGCAATGCGCCTAGCACGGTGCTGCCGTGCGAAAGCCGATGTGCAAGGAGATGCAGCAGGGTCACGACGTCGGCCATCGCGCGGTGCGCGGTGTTGAAGCGGCCGATTTGCGCCAGGAGATAGCCGAGCTTCGCACCGTCGAACCCGGCTGCCGGCCAGTCGAAATCGCGCATCGAACAGGCCCATGCCTCGCCCGCGAGTCCGGGGAGCAGGTTTTCGACGAAGGCGATGTCGAACGACGCCGAGTGCGCGATGCGAACATCGACGCCGGCGAGCAGGCGTTCGAGCCGATCGAGATCGATCGTCTTGCCGCGAACCTCCTCATCGGTGATGCCGGTCAACTGCGTGATATGCGCCGGGATGGGCATATGCGGATCCCGCAACGCCTGCCCGGCGCTGGCGATGCCGACAATTTCGCCGGCTTCGTCCACCTCGATCACGACCACCGCGATATCGATGATCTCGTCATTCATGACGTCGGTGCCAGTGGTCTCGGTGTCGAGAATCGCAATTCTGCGAATTGGCCCATCGCCCCGAGGAGACAGCGGGAAATCGTCGAGCGACGATACGCGGCGCAGGATCCGGATGTCCGGATCGTCAGCGCATGCGGAAGTCACCTCCTCTGCGGAGGAGGTGCTGGGGATGTGAGTCATGGTCGATACTCCTGTTCGAAACCGACCGAGCGGCAGCGAGGCTTTTCCTCTCAACCTTCCCGATCACAGGAGATGCCGTCGAAGCGGCTTTTCCACCCCACCCATATGCGGAACGAGATCATGGCACGGTGCCCGCGCGGCTTGCGCGCGGCAGGATATACGACGACATGCGGGGGTATCAGTAGATGGCAAGACCAGAGGTTTTAGCGTCACCGCACGACGTTAGCCGAACCTTAAACTAGTACCGCTTACGTCGATGCGATGACTGACGAAGATGATCTATTCCTGCGAAAGTGGGCTGCCGAAATCGGCCCCACGGTCGATGGTGCGCGCAACCTTCTCGAAGAAATGAACCCTTTGCCGGTGTGCGTCGCGTGTTCGGCTGCGCGGTGGTACAAGGTCGAAGACAAGAAGGGCGTATCTGCGCTCGAATGCTTCTGCATCGAATATCGCGGTACAATGTATAACGGCGTGCGATCGGTGACCGCGTGCGATGCGCGCGAAGATGCGATCGAACGGCACAAGTTAGATTCTCAGACGCCGGGATAGATCAGTCGCCGAGCCCTGACCCAACCGAACCCGGAAATTTGCGCGTCACATCCGTTCGGACTGGCGTGTCGGCTGAACCGGACGGCCGCGATATATTCTGACCTGGCCGTGCCATCCCGGCACCATCGAGCCGCTCGTGCTCGTCCCATGCGGCCATCGCACGTTCGCGATCCTGGCGAGCCCGGCGCCACGCGCTACCGGTTGCCTCGCCTGGCCCGGCTTGCCCAAGCGGCTCTTTCACGGCATTTCCGATTTGGGTAACGAAGCGTGCGAATGCCGCACCGATCGTCCGGTCGTTAGACCATGCTGCGACAAGCTGACGAATATCCTGCGGCGCAGTCTCTTTCAGCGACCAGCCTGCCTCGTCCCTGCGCAGATCACCGGGCTTGCCAGATATATGGATGTAAAGCCGAGCAATTTCGCCGTTCTGCTGCTCGGCAATCCGGACGAGCCGGGCTTGTACATTGTGATTGGCGACATCGGCCATCGACAGCCCGAACCGAGCCAGCAAGTCCGGATAGACCGCTCGACGTGTTTCATCGCCTTCGAGGTAGTGGCGCTCCTCCGCGATCGTCAGCAACAGGCGTTCGATCGCCACGCGCTGGCCGGTCGCGGCGTCGGCTTCACGCACGGCGCGCACGGCCTCATCAAGGTCACGCTGGCGACGCTCGTCATCGAGGCGCTGTGCATCGTCGATGCGGACGATCATCCTATCGATCGAGTGAATATCGAAGACTTTTGGCGGGGGCCGCATCGACACATCCAGCCGCATCATCGATGCTTCGGTCGATCGACCTGGCCCGGGCATGACCGGCACATGGTAGGTCGATCGCGGCACAACCAGAGACGTGATCACAGGAAGTTCTGGAACGGCCGTTTTGGCTCTGACCGGTGGGATGCTGACAGTAATGCCGATTTGTCCGATGCGCGGCGTGTCGACGAGCGGCAACATCGGCAACGTCGAAATGGCCGCTCGTGGTGGCTTTTGCGGCATATCGTTCGGAATTGCGTTCCTTGCGGTTGCCACCGCCAACGATGGTATTCGCATATCTGCGATCTTGACGGGCGCTGGGCGCGGAAGCCATTTTGGCGTCGCCCCATTGCTCACCTCGACCGACGATCGCGGAGCCGGTCGTTGCCCCACCGTTCCGATCCGTTCGGCAATCCGGGCCGGTTCGGCATTGGCCGATATGGGCATCGCCGGGATCACGACAGACGCAGCCGATAGTGGCGGCACTTTTCCCAATGCTGGCGCGTCGATCGCCATTGTTGCGGCAACGACGCGCTCTGAAATCCGCATCGGCAGCGTCGGCAAGCGGACGAACTGCGCTGCAACGGCGCGAAGGGCAGCCTGCGCCTTCGCGAGCGCTTCGTCGGCATGACGCAGTGCCTGATCGATCACTGCCGCCTTCGAACGCATGACGCGCTCGTGATTGTCCTCGTTCTCGGCGACGTATTCGCCGTTACGGGCGCGGTTGGTCTTCGCCTCGCCAAGGTGGACCTGCGGGTCTACGACCAATCCTCGGTCCGCGTTGCTTTTTGCAGTCCAGACCTGGTTCTGGCCCGCGTCGAAGGAGACATCGGTCATCACCGCGGCAAACATCTCGCGAAACACTTTCATGGCCGCCGGGTTGTCGAGATCGGTCCGCAGCATCTCGGCGACCTGCCATTCGTGGTCGCCTGTGCGGACCATAGGCCGATACGACCACAACACGTGAAGATGCCAGTTTCGCTCGTCGCCATCCGGCGGCGGGGCATGCAGCGTGACCAGATAAGGCAGGTCGAATCGGCCGAGCGTCTCCTCGGCCCAGCGCACCCCGCAGGTCATCATCTCGTCTGGAGACTGACGATGATCGACGGCAAGGATGCCGTGCATCAGCAGCTTGGCGTTCTTCGCCGCGGACCAGTTGATCTGCTCGAGATGGTCGAACCCGCAAAGGGCCTCGTCGATGTCGAGTCCGACGTTCGACGCGACATAAGGATTGCCGTTTTCGTCGAGTTCGGCCCCGTGGAAGCAGTATTTGACTACGCGCTGTGACACACCCTGCTCAGCGGTTCGACGCGAATAATAGCGGACCCGCATGAATACGCCGCGCTGGCCACGGCGATCGATGACCGGGCCGTCGTATCTCGGCAGGGCCACCGACGAATAACCCCAGTCGCCCCTGCGTGCCTTTGGCGGTGTATGCCTGACCTTCTTTTCCGGCCGGACCTTTGTTTTCATCTGCCGCGACATAAGGCGAATGCGGTGCTCGCTCTCGCGCAGTTCCTCGGCGACGCTGCGCTCGGCCGCACGCCATTCGCGGATCTCGATGCGCCGCGCCTTGTTTTCGCGCCGCTCATTCCTGAGCTGAAGCGACTGGGACGCGGTGTCGAGCTTCTTCCGGGCAAACGCATTGACGCTGCCGATCGTCAGCTTCGACAGGCGGCCGAAATCGTCGGCCACGAGCGCATCGATATAGCGATGCACTTTGGGTTGGGGGGCGTTTCGAGGAGCCCGAGAGGGTGATGAGGATTTCGCCATCGGTGAAACATTTCTTGCGCCAATCTTAGCCCCCCAACTCTACCCCTCCTGAATTCGCCATCCTTTCCGGACTTATCTTCGGAAAGGATAATCATCCGAATCACCCCATCACGGCGCTTCAATCGCGGAAGGAAGCGCCATGAATTCGCAAATTCACGAAAACGCCGATGGCCAGCCGGACATCGACCGCATTCTCGACGATGCCGATGCCGGCATCGCTCGGCTGGACGAGGATCGCGCCGCGATCACCGAGCGCCGCCGCGCGCTGGTCGCGCCCCGCTACAAGACCGTGGTTGCCGAGCCGACCGAGGTGCATAACAAGATCGCGCTCGGCGGGGTGCTGGTCAACATCGGCCTGTCGGCGATCGATGCCGATGCCCTTGCCGGTCTGCTGGCACTCTGGGCCGATCAGGTCTGGTCCGACATGGATGCGTTGATCGACACCGACCCATCCGTGTCGTTCGGCCAGGCCGTCGTGCTGATGATCGATCGACACGACCGCGAGTTGTCGGCACGCGGGGTTTACGAGACCTGGGCGCGTCGGCTCGCCGCCTATTACGAGGATCGCGCCGAATGGCTGGCGCGGGGTGACGAGTTCCGTCTCGAAGGCGCATGGCGCGACGAGGGCATGACGCGCGACCAGCGCTGGCTGATCCGCGTCACATGCCGCCTGCGCCACATCGATGTGCCGGGTCACCTGTCGCGCGGCGATGCGGCAGATTGGCTCGAGGCGCACGGCGCCAACATGAACTATCGCGAGTTCGTGGCGTGACTTCGTTCGTCTGGACCGACCGCGATCGTCGGCAACGCGAGCTCGACAGTCCAGCGCCGATCGAGGCAGAGGCGGCGGCGATCGCGCAGGAGATGGATCACTTTATCGACTTGCTCGGAGATCCGAGTGGCATGATCCGCGATCCGGCGCGCGCAGCAATCGGCAGGTTGCAGCTGCGGTTGGCGCAACTGCGTGACGATCTTGCCCGCTGGAACGCGCATGCAATGGCCATAACCCGTGCCGAGGCGGCCAGGCTCATCCAGCAGATCGACAAGCTGCCGACAATCCTCGCCGACGTCCTGCTGGTCGTGGCGATTCACGGCGAACATGATCGGATCATGGCTGCGACCGCCGCAGCGCCCGAAACGCGCGCACAGCTCATGGCGGCGCCGATGACGCCGCTTCAGCGCCGGGCGATCGTGGCGTGCGCGTCGCGTCTTGCGCCGCCGGACAATGCTACGCGCGAGCAGGCGAAGGCGTGGCTCGATGGACAGCCGCGCTTCGCGAGACGCAACAAGGCTGACGACGGCTGGTTCGCGTGGATCGATCGCAATGGGCATGCACACCGCCTCGTCGACCCGCTGGCGATCGAAACCGAAGTGGGGGTCATTGCTGCGGAGCTCGCAGATCTGCGCCCTGCGCTTGCTGGCACGGAGGCGCCGATCGCGCTCTACCCCGCGGTAATCGCAGGGTTCGCTTCTTGGGAGCGACTTCAAATCCTAGAAGGAGATCTGGAGCGGTTCGATCGTGAGGCCACGGCCCGCGAGGACGCCGCCTGGGAAGCATATGCCGCCGACTGGCGGTCGAAGAGGAAGATGTGATGACGGCCCATACCCGCCCATTATATGGCGAACGTCTTGAGAAGACGATGGCGACCGAACTGCCATATCCTTTCCGCAGCGTGTGGGTACATGCCGAACGGCTTGCCAATCGCCCGGACGGGCTGTTCGCCGGGGATCCCGACGGCGATCTGATACCGGCGGCGGAAATGCGACGTGTGGCGCGCGACGCCATCCGCTTCGACGGCTTGCGTGACATCCTCGTGGTCGGCCACCCCGTGGTCAGCAACCTGTCGGCAGCGCTTGCGGGCAACCGCGAGCGCATTCCCGCGCCCGAGCCCGACATCGTCGCTGTGCTGTCGGCTCTGGAAGGATTTGCCTTCGATGGCACGATCGTCACCATCGATGGTGTGCCGGTGCCGGCTGGGCAGCAGCAGACCGACTATTACGTCGTCCTGCGCTGGCGCCCACTCTATAGTCCGTTCGCGCTGCCGCATCTGATCTATTGCCGCGACCCCGGCGAGGTCCGGGCTGCGGATCATGCTGCACTCGGGATCACCGAGGTTGAAGAAGCCGACGTGATCCATCTGGTCGACCACGACGCCCGTCACGCAACCGATGAAACGCAGCTGTCACTGTTGATGTTCAACACTGCCACGCATCGCGATAATCTGCTCGTGCTCCAGGAGTCCAACCCTGCGATGTTCTTAGCGGTGTGGCGGCGCGACATCGGCGTGGCGTGGAAGCTCGGTCGCAGGATGCGCACTGCAGACCTGCCGGTGTCGAACCCGAAGAGCCGCATCACCAGTCGACTTCGGCGTCTGATGTACGGCACCGCATTGATGAGCGAGTTCGAGCGGCTGTTCGAGATCATCGACGCGCTGAAGGCTGCCAAGGGCGTGACGCGTGACAGCGTGAGGGCGGCGCTACTCGGCTGTTCGTCGCTGACCGGGGTGCAGGCGATCGAAACCGAGGCGTTCATTGCCGGCGCGGCGGGCCATATACGCGCGCTTCATCCAACGATGAATACGGACGCGGCAGAGCAACGCGATCGTATCGCCGCCGCGTTCGATGGCTCCGCCGTGTTCCGATCGCGCTACCGCGGTGTGCGCGCGGTAGCGGGTGCAATACCGGTTCGCTATTTCCTCGGCGTCGAACCGGGCATGCTCGCCGCAGTCGCGCTGGTTCAAATGGTTGAGGATGTGAAGCGTCTGGAGAATGACCATCGCCAGCCGGGGCGGACGGGGCTCGGCACTTTTGACCGACAGGACACGGCGAGCGTCGAGCTTGCAGTGTTGATCACCAGCAATCTCTGCCTGTCGACTGCGCGCACCATCCTTCAGCGCGAAGCGAAGCTCGGCGGATCGGACAAGGGTTGGGCGCAGGCGGTCGTCCCGACGCTGATCGACAATCCGTGCCTGCGCGACGAGGTCGAGGCAATGGTGCACAAGGTCGGCGTTACCTGGCCGATTCCGGGCAATGCCGACTGCGACCGCAAGCGCCGGGCCAGCCCCTACGAGCAAGCCAGCAAGCGCGCCAAACTGTGCGCGCCGCCTGCAGGTCGGCCAGGCTGGACGCAGGGGTTCCGGTTCGACGCGTGGCTGCGCCCCGACGCCGAGCTCTCATTCCTGCGCAACTGCTGCCGCTATATCCCGTACGATCCTGCACAGGCGGCGAAGCGCGATGCGTATCTGACCGACCATTTTCCCGAGAGCGACGATGCGCCGGCAGACGCGATCGCCAGCGAAGCCGGGCTACCGCGTCAGCATCCGCTGGAGCGGATACAGGATCTGTTCCGCCGCCTCTTCGATCGGCTGCAATTTGCCGACGGAGCGGCAGAGCGGGCATCGACGGTGTCGCGTGCCTATCGCGAAGACCTGCTTCGCGAGGTAGCGCCGCTGCTCGCCGCCGTCAGCCCGATCACCGTCGATCCGTACCTCAACGAACGCATGCTCGCGTCGCCGAGTGATGCTGAACGAGCGCTGGCACGGGACGTGCTGTGGAATATGTAAGATGTGATCGACTGAAAAATACTTGTCTGATCGGGCCTGCGTCAAACACGATCCTGAAATCGGCACGTCCAAGCGCTCAGAAGTTTCCCGCTTTCGCTTTGACGATCGACTGTTTCGGTAAATCCAAGGTTGAACAGATCAGGGGAGAGTAATTACACCAACCGAGATTGCCACACATGTAACCGATCTCCGCGAACCAGCCTTTACGAAGAGCGTATCGTATTTCCGTCCAACAAATCGAAAAAGATCAGATCATGCTGGCAGGTTGCTTTCGCACCCGCAGTTGGTTGCCAGAGCGGTAGCTCCGGAAAGGTTTACGGATCGAATCGGCTGATTGGGATCCCCGCGAACGCGATGCGCATGGTGCGCTCAGCTCGCGGGAGAACTATCATGGCCGCGAGCGACGAGAACGAACTGCCCCTCAACGAAATCAGCGTGTTCGAAGTAGCGACCGGCGCTGAGCCGATCGAAACGGACGATACAACTCCGGCTCGGAAAACGGCACCGACCGGGGCACTGATCGAGGAAACCGTCGCTGACCGGATCAAAACGGTCACGCCTAATGACGATGCCGATACCGATACCGACGATGCAGACGGTATCGACGCCGAGGACGACGACCGCGCCAACGCCAGCGAGGGCGACTATCCTGACGCAGGCGAGGACTTTCCGTCCTCCCCGATACGTGTGGGCGAATTCGTCGTTCGACTCTCCCGGCTCGGCGAGTGGCAGCATCATCCCAGGCGCGGCTCGCGCCTGATCGGAGCCCATGCGGCCGCTTTGGGGCTCAGCGCTGCCAATCCGACCGTGTTGCGCCCGATCGTCGTACTGCCAGCAGTCAACGGCATCCACCCGATTGTCGACGGTCGGTTCCTGTGGGCAGCGATCAAGGAGGCACACAAGGGAAACGAGGACATCGAGGTCCGCTGCGTCCTGTTCGATGGTGCCGAGAGCGAGGCTGTTGCCGCCGTCTGCGACGCGACGCTCGGGACGATAGGTGCCAGCGCGATTGAGCAGGCGCAGGCGTTGCTCAGCCTCACCCAAACCAACGGCATCGGCCGCACTGCGATCGCCAACCGCTATGCCGGACTGACCGTATCGAAGGTCAGCAACATGCTGATCGCGGCAGAAACCAAGGCAGCCTATCCCGCGCTGTTCGACATCCTGCACGAGCCCGACCGCGCGCCGATCTCCTATGGAGTCGAGCTCAACAAGGTCCGAAAGGCGATGGGCGCGGCGTTTTCGACGGTGCTCGACCGCGCTGTCGATCTTGCCATGAACAACGAGCGGTGCAAGCCGGCCGAGGCTTTAGACGTCCTTCAGGTCGAGCGGGTTACGGATGCCAATGCTGCGCTTCCGGTCGTAAACAAGACGAGGCCGGTGGTCCCGATCGCGAGCGAGCCGATCTTCGGAAACGACGACGCGCCAGTCGCCGCATATGAGCGCCTCGCCGACAATGTCGACCGCATCCGCCTGCCCGACGTATCTGCAATGTCGCCCGCCGAGCGCGAAGCCGCCGCCGAGGCCTGCATCGCGCAGATCCGCCGCCATTTCGGACTGGACGTGCACGGCTGAGGCGGGCGCGCGGGAGGCACAGGGCGTGGATACGTCCCCATCAATGCATCCAGATGAGGATGCGGAGACCGGCTCGAGGCGACTCGATCCGGGACTCGTCGAGCTCGTAAAGGCGCTTGCGCGGGCGAGCGCCGCGCGGGACATTGCCACTGCCCGCTCGCGAAAGTCCGCATATGAAAACCCTGATCTACGCCCGCTTCTCCAGCCAGCTACAGAATCCTCGATCGATCGAGGATCAGATCACGATCTGCCGTGAGCGCTGCGAACGCGAGGGCTGGGAGATCGTCGGTGTACACACTGATCATGCTATTTCCGGCGCCGCCGGTATTGCGGAGAGCCAGCGTCCAGGCTTGGCGGCGATGCTGGCTCGAACCGAGCTCGGCGGGATAGATCAGGTTCTTGCGGAATCGACCGACCGTCTTGCCCGCCACGAAGGCGACAGCTTCGCAATCCGCGAGCGTCTTGCGTTCGCCAACGTTCGGCTGTTCACGCTGAGCGACGGCGAGATCTCTCAAATGACCGGCACCATCAAGGGGATGATGGACGCCAACTTCCGCAAAGAGCTCGGCGCCAAGATCAAGCGCGGTCAACGCGGGACTGTAGCGCAAGGGCGCTCGCCGGCAGGATTGGCATACGGTTATCGCTTGGCCAACCGTATCGACGCCAACGGCAGAGCCGTGCGGGGTCTGCGCGAGATCGATGCCGACAAGGCGGAAATCGTGCGGCGGATCTTCCAGGACTATGTCGATGGGAAAAGCCCGAAGAAGATTGCCGAAATTTTGAATGCCGAGGGAGTTCCTGGTCCTCGTGGGGACCGGTGGCGGGCCACGACGCTCAGGCCTGATCGCACGCGGGGAAACGGGCTGCTCCAGAACGAACTCTATATTGGTCGTATCGTCCACAACCGCACCTCGAAGGTCGTCGAACCGGTAACCCGCAGCACCCGAATTCGCCCGAACCCAAAAGCCGAGTGGGTGATCGAAGAGGTGCCGCATCTGCGTATCATCGACCAAGACTTGTGGGACCAGGTTCAGCGTGGACTGAGACGTCGCGAAGGCGGTACGCCGGTTCAGCACAGGCGCGCGCGCCATATGCTTTCAGGCCTCGGCAAATGCGGCGTATGCGGCGCGTCGTGGAATGTTCGGACCGGAACCTACTGGGGATGCGGCAGCCGTATCGAAGGCAGTGGGTGCACCAACAATCGCTCTATTTCGACTGAGAGCTACGAGCGTCGCGTGCTGACCGGGTTGCGCGAGCACATGCTGGATCCCGAGTTGGTCGAGATATTCGTCGCCGAGTATCAAGCGGAATATGCCAAGCGTTCCTCACAACTCCGGCGAGAGCGCGGATCCGTTGAACGGCGGTTGGCCGATGCCAGCGCGAAGATTGACCGACTGGTGGCAGCTATCGCGTCCGGCGCCGGCTCGTTCGATGAGGTGCGTGATGCGCTGGCGAAGGCGCGTGCGGACCGTGACGCCGCGACAGCCGAAATGCAGGACCAGGATGCGTTGCCTGTCGTGGTGCTTCATCCCGCGATCGTCGCCGATTATCGGCGACAGGTCGAGAATCTGCAGGAGGCTTTGGCCGATCCTGCAGCCAATCCGCAGGCTGGAAACGCCCTGCGCGCGCTCATCGACCGGATTGTGCTGAACCCGAACCCTAACGGACGTGGCGTTGTGATCGCCGTCGAAGGCCGGCTTGCCGGGATCGTCGCACTCGCCACTGGGCGCGAACCGCCGGAGTCACTTACTGTAAAGATGGAGCGGGTGAAGGGAATCGAACCCTCGTCACTTGCTTGGGAAGCAAAAGCTCTACCATTGAGCTACACCCGCATATCGACTGTGCGTCCGTGCGGCGGATAAGCGCCGGCGGTCGCAATGCGATGGCGAGCGTCTATCGGCTCGGCGTTGGCGACGCAAGATGCTTCTCGACGCGGAATGGCGCGCTGTGTTGAGGGATGCGGGGCACGACGTAACGAAACTGTCACCCCCGTGTCACCACGCTGCCATTGGTCTGCAATAGGCACCCCGGCAAGCCAGCCGATAGCTGGACCAATCGGGGGACCATCATGATCATCGGCCTGTCACACCGCGCACGCGGTCCTGCTGTCTTGCGCGCGCTTCTCATCGGCAGTGCGATGATCCCGCTCGCGATCGGGATTGCCCGTGCCGAAGCGGTCGATGGCCCTGCCGCAGCCGCAGCCCCCGCCCCGCGTGGCAATGCCAGCATCACGGGCACGATCTCGCAGGCCGGCAGCGGCGACTATCTCGACGGCGCATCGGTTTCGATTCCCGCTCTCGGCCTCGCCACCGCAGCGGATCGCGCGGGCCGGTTCACGCTG
>Ga0308164_10000741_pt1 | contig 45796 bp, 54 predicted proteins | sample PhyTR2_FD_201031 | JGI IMG/M metagenome (GOLD analysis project Ga0308164, IMG submission 201031) | Phyllosphere microbial communities from UC Gill Tract Community Farm, Albany, California, United States - DLSLT.R2 | ecosystem: Host-associated > Plants > Phyllosphere > Unclassified | place: USA...
ATGGCACCGCCAAGGCGTGGACGCGCGCCTATGAGTCGCTGCACGAGCGCCTCGACGCCGATGGCTGGATCGTCGGACGCGTCACCATGGCGGAGATGGCGAAGGGAGAGCCGCGTGCGTCGACGACGGCGGACGCGCCCGCGCGACCGTCGCTGTTCCAGGCGCGCGATGCCACGTCCTTCGCGATCACGCTCGATCGCGCCGGCAAGATCCGCTTCGCCGGGCCCGACATCGGCGGCGACCCTGTGGTCGTGCTGCTCGGACGCGGGGTGAGCGACACCCATCTCGCGGAGCTCGCCGCCAATGGCGTGTCCTACCTCGTGTCGGATAGCGACGAGATCGACCTCGCCGGTGCGCTAACAACGTTGCGGCGCGAACTCGGCATCGAAACATTGCTGCTCGAAGGCGGCGCCGGCATCAACGGCTCGTTCCTCGCCGCCGGTCTGGTCGACGAACTCAACCTCGTCATCGCACCCGCACTCGACGGCGGCACCGATGCGGAGCGGATCGTCGCGGCGGGCGACGGCCTGAAGGGCAAGGTGACGCTGTCACTGCTCGGATGCGAACACCTGGCCGCCGGGGCGGTCAATTTGCGGTACCGGGTGGAGGCGGTCGGCTAAGCGCAGTCGGCGTACATAGCGGAACGGAATTGGTGCACCCGACTGGTCTCCGTTAATCGCGCCGGTTCAATATGTTGGCTTGGCTAACCACAAAGACGGCGGGCGCGGAATCCTGCGGTTTTCTGAAGCACTGGCTAACCGGTCGTGAGCGCCCGTTCGCTGTTTCAGATCGCCGGCGGCAAGGCGAAAAAGGGCCACCGCACGGGCCAGCCGGTCCGCCGCAGCAGCTATCGCGCAGGCGAGCGCGAGCAGCGCTATTGGCGTCCGTTCAACAAGGCCGAGCGCAACGCCCGGATGCGCGCGGCCGAGGTCTACGACCGCAAACACAAGATCGCCGGTAAGCGTAACGGACCACTCGGCGCGATCGGCGTCGACGTGCTGCGCGAGCTGATGCGCATGATCGACTTCAAGACCGGCCGGCTCGAGCCCGCCATCGCGACGCTCGCCGAGCGGCTGCGGCGGTCGCGCGGCGCGATCGTCAGCGCGCTCGCACGTCTGAAGGATCACGGCTTCCTCAACTGGATCCGCCGGTTCGAGCCGATCGAGGACCCCGACGCCTTCGGCCCCCAGGTGAAGCAGGTGACGAACGCCTATTGGTTCGGCCTCCCCAAGGAGGCGGCTGACATGGTCCGACGGATGATGGGGAAGGGGCCTCTGCCCGATGACGAGGTCACGCGCAGGATGGCGGAGGAAGAGCAGACTGCGGCGATGCTGGCGACCGTCTCTGCCGAGGACCTGGCTGCGTTCCGGGCCGGCAACGAGTCCCCGCTCGCCAAGGCTCTTGCTTCGCTGGGGCGCCGCGTTGACCTCAGTAACGCGAATTCACCGGGTGGTCAGAACCCATCCCTGCAAGGTTAAATAGAAAAGGAACGCCGTTGGCGTGCGCAGGTTTGCTGCTCCACCAAGCCCCCGAGGCCCCGAACCCAACAGGTTCAGCATCCAGCGACCGCGGGTGAGCGTGCCGGCTTGCGCCGTCCCGTGCATCCTGGGGAGGATGCGTGGTTTCGGTGCAGCTTTTTCTGCGGCGTTGCGTTCGTTTGCAGGTCGGGATGAACTTCGCGCTAAGGCACAAACACCTTAGAAAGGAGCGGTGGACACGGCTGAACGCCGATGTCAGAGATGCCTCCTACAAACGGACACAGCATCTTGGCTCGCGCAAAATCACATAATAAGTTTGCTCACCGTAAACTCTCAGTTGATGAGTTGCTAAAATTTTTTGGCCAATCACTCGATACGCTAGCTGAGCTGGTTGCGGTCTACGATAACGGGTATAGTCCGATAGTTTTTCAAATTGCTGTCGAAATACAGAAGATACTTTGTGAAGGGGGTTTGGCCGCTCGGTTGCGGGGAGAGCGGAAATTCCTTAGTTCGGCCAACGATGTTGACGACGGCAATTTGATGCCTCGCTACCCGTTGGTCGCCGGCCGCGTCGGGGGAAGGCCGCCCGAGCTTCAATACCTGCCCGCTTTTTTAAGTCCTGGTGAAAACGCCGAAAAACCGCGTTCACTTCCCTTCCGTGAGTGGTGGGGACGAGAAGCCATTTATAGAGCAAGCGCGGCAGAGCCTGGTTCGGCTCCTGGCATGATACCGGTCAATGACACTCCTAACGTGCCTTTTGCAAAGAGAGAGACGCTAACTCGGCGCGAAATAATCGGAATGATCCGCGATAAGCTTGGAGCCCATCAAGATAATGAACTGCCGACTGTTTTGGACGATTTGCAATCTGGACTAAATTATGTGGCGATCATCTATCAAGATGATGATGGCAGGGAATGGCACACCGATAATGGCACACTTCCGATAAGCATACCGCCCATCGCCGCAATGGTCAGACAAATTGCGCATGAGGTTCTGGTCGCTTATGATAGAGCAGATTCGCCTGCGGCCGCGTGACGGGGCAGCTGCGCGAGGGGCCGTAACGATAGCGCTTCGAAGTTGCACTCGTCCTCTGCGAATATTGCGCTGCGAACTGCACCGAAGCGCACCGTCGATAATGGCCAAAAAACTGGCACGCGCTTGTGGGCAGCGATGCGAGTCAAATTGAGATTACGACTGCACCTTTTGCGACACATAAAGACCGCGGGCGAGGCGGGGGGATCAGCGCGTATTATGGGGTCGCGACGTTGGCTGCGGGGCAGGGCGGCCGCACGTCGTTGAAATCATGTGTTCCCTTTATGTTCTGACTCGCGCTAGATGGCGCTCCAAAGAGTCGCGGGAGCCATCATGCACCACCTTTACCTCCACGATGTCCCGTTCGACCTGATACCGCTCGAGGTGCCGTTCTTCATGTCGCGCACCCCGGCCGGGTTTCCGTCGCCGGCACAGGATGACATGGAGGAGCCGATCGACCTCGGCGCCTGGCTCGTCCAGCACCCCGCCGCGAGCTACATCATGCGCGTCGACGGTCATTCGATGCTGGGCGCGGGCATCAACGACGGCGACCTGATCGTCGTCGACCGATCCAGGACGCCGCGCGCCGGCGCGATCGTCGTTGCCCTGGTCCATGGCGACCGCACCCTCAAGCGCCTGCGACACATGGACGGCCGGCACTGGCTCGTCCCCGAGGCCGAGGGCTACCCGCACACCCTCGTCGACGAGAATGTGGAAATCTGGGGCGTCGTCGTCGGCGTCGCGCGCCAAGTCCGGTGAGCGGGCCGATCGCGCTCATCGACTGCAACAACTACTATGTCTCGTGCGAGCGCGCGTTCGATAGCAGTTTGATCGGCGTGCCCGTGATCGTGCTGTCGAACAATGACGGGTGCGCGGTCGCCCGCTCGGCAGAGGCCAAGGCGCTCGGCATCAAGATGGGCGAGCCCGTCCACCTGCTGCGCGACAAGATCCGCGCGCACGGGATCCGCGTGCTGTCGTCGAACTACACCCTATACGGCGACATGCAGCGCCGGGTCGTCGCGGCGTGCGATGCCTTCGCGCGGGACTTCGAGATCTACTCGATCGACGAGACCTTCCTCGACCTGACCGGCTTCGAGAACCGGGACCTGGTCGCGCACGTCAACGCGATGCGCGCCCAGGTGCGCCAGTGGACGACGATCCCCACCTGCGTCGGCATCGGCGACACCAAGACGCTGGCGAAGCTCGGCAACGCCGCGGCCAAGAAGAACCCGATGTTCGACGGCGTCGCCGATCTGCGCGACGATGCGGTTCGCAAATGGGTGATGGACCGGTTTCCGGTCGAGGACGTCTGGGGCGTTGGCGGCGCGACGGCGCGAAAGCTGCTCGCTCTCGGCATCGGCAATGCTGGCGCGTTGCGCGACATGCCGATGAAGCAGGCGCGTGCGGTCGGCACGGTCGTGCTCGAGCGCCTGGTCGGCGAGCTGCGGGGCGTCCCGTCCGATGCGGTCGAGACCATCGCCCCGCAGCGCAAGGGCATGGCGGTCACGCGCTCGTTCGGCACGCCGGTGGGCGACTTTCACACGTTGTTCGGCGCGCTCACGCAATATGCGATGCGGGCGGGCGAGAAGCTTCGGTCGCATGGGCTCGTCGCGGGCCGGCTGACCGCGTTCTTCCACACCAACAGACACAAACCCGACCGGCCGCAATATGCCGGCTCGCGTACCGTCGCGCTGCACCCGATGACCAGCGACAGCCTGGAACTCATCGCTGCGGCGAAGCGCGGCGCGTCAGCCGCCTGGCGCGATGGCTATGCGTACACCAAAGCCGGCATCCTGCTCGACGACCTGATCGCGGCAGATATGCGCCCCCGAACATTGTTCGAGGGCGACACGGAAAAGCGCGACCGGTTGATGGGCGCCCTGGACGAGATCAACACCCGCTTTGGAAAGTTCGCCGCCACGACCGCTTCGCAAGGTTTCAAGCGGCAGTGGAAGATGCGATCCGAGATGAAATCACCCGCCTGGACAACCGACATCCGTGAAGTGCCGCGCGTTCGAGCGGGGTAAGCTGGCCAGCGCTCGCGGATGTGGGTTTCGGCGGCATGTCGCCAGTCCAGCTTCAACGCCTCGAATGTCACAGCTTCCAGAGCGGGAGCCGGCCATGCACGACGAGGAGCATCGCATTCGTTTCAGTTAAACTTTCTTACAATCTGTATCACTTACTAATGGGATGGCCACCCAAACGGGTCGGATCTAGCCTAGATATTGCGCGCTATTTTAACATAAGAAACAGTGACTTAGCTGTAGCTCTATTATTAGAACCAAATCGATTACAATGTCAGGCGCCAATCTGTATCAATAATCGATTTTAAAGCGTATTATGAGCGCCTTAGACCGCACGGGTTAATAATAACCATTTGGTTTATTCGATGATCAAAAGATCGGGGTTATGGGTGCGCACAATCTCGCCCTGCACTTTGTAGGAGAGAGATATTGCTGGATATGCCGACCCATCCGCTTACCTCGATGATAAGCAGGCTAGCAGACCACACTGCTCTTTCAGGGGATGATTTTGCAGCATTGGCAGGCCTTCCGCATTCTGTCCGCTTATATGAACAAGGCAGCCACCTCGTCCGGGCTGGCAAGGCCTTCGACGAATGCAGCGTTTTGATTTCTGGTTTCGCATTCAGCTATAAAATTACAAGCCAAGGCCAACGACAAATTGTCTCGATTCACCATCCCGGCGATATAGTCGGCTTTAGGCAAATCAATGTCGGCACCGCCGACTGCGATGTTCAAACGCTGACGCGCTGCGAGGTCGCAACCGTACGTCAAAGTTCGTTACGCGATCTGGCATATAACCGCACTGCAATCGGTAACGCCCTAATTGCTAATACCCTGATCGATGCGTCGATCTGTCGCGAATGGATGATGAATATTGGCCGGCGCGATGCTCGCACCCGGGTCGCGCATCTGCTCTGCGAATTTGCCGCAAGGCTCGATGCTCAAGGCGCTGCGCCGGGGCAGCCCTACAAGTTACCCATGAGTCAGGTGCAGATTGGTGACGCGCTCGGACTGACAGCCGTGCATGTCAACAGAACGATCAAGGGTTTGGTGAAAGATGGCTTGGTCACACAGGACCATCGCTCAATAGCGTTTCCGGCATGGAATATTTTGAAGGTCCAAGCCGACTTCAATACTGGGTATCTTCATTTGGGCCAGCAAGCCGCAGCGTCGGATGATTCTTAATGACCCGCCACAGGGCGAGCTTAGAACAAGAAATGCTGAATAACGAAGGCCAGCGTAAGGCACGACGCAATAGGGTACGGTTCAGGCATCTGCCGCTGGCAGGGCGGCGGCCCTCACAAAGAACACTTTTGGAGATAATGCTGCGCCGATCGGCACAATCGAGCGCAAGGCCGGCGATCGGCTGGACTGCGATCATATGGATCGCGCTCGTTGCCTTGGATGGCATGACGGGACCGCATTACTCATTTAGCTCGCTGTATCTCGTACTGTTATGCATGACCACTTGGTGCTTCGGACGAATTGTAGGTTTGGCATCTGGCGCGCTGGCAATTGCCGCGACCTTGTATCTCAATGGTTTTGGTGACGGGCTATCGGCGCCGGCATCCTCTGTCCCAGCATTAGCCGCGGCGTGGAACGCATCGATGCGTGGCGTCGGCGTCGTGTTTATAATCTTGCTTGTCGGGGCATTCCGCCGAACGTTCGACCAGGAGCAAGCAAACGCCCTGATCGACCCGCTCACAGGGCTGGGCAATCGTCGATCGTTCCAGCGCGAGTGCAAGCGCCAGGAGCTGGCCGCCCAGCGCGATGGTCGAATTTTGCTGTGTGGCGTGATTGACCTTGATGGCTTCAAGGCGGTGAACGATCAGCATGGCCACGCCGCAGGCGATGAGGTCTTACGGATCGTCGCGCAGGCACTTGGCGCGGCTGTTCGCCCCTATGACGTTACCGCACGCCTCGGCGGGGATGAATTCGCTTTTTGCTTAACCGTTCGGGACGAAGCTGCGGGGCACCGGAAAGCAGGCAGGATCCACGCAGTGGTGATGGCCGCTATGGAAGCCTCAGAGTGGGCCGCGACGTGTAGCTTGGGGGCAGCCACAGGCAGCGACGTTGAGCAAGCTTTACGCGTTGCCGATAAGGTAATGTATGAAGCCAAGGCATCGGGAAGAGCGCCTTAATATTTTGATCCAGATCATATCATAATACTCGATATGACAAATTTATTACATAAAATGCTTATTATGGATCTATATTCAATCTGAAATATTTAGATCTTAGGACTCGTTGACGACGGAAAATATAATGAACGAAACTATCATTTCGCCAAGCCCTATCGATTTGGCGACGGAGCTGACGGTCGCTTGGCTGGCAAATCCAAATACCCGTACGTCGGCTGACGATGTGCCATCATTTTTAAAGAATGTTTTCGAGACAATCACTTCGATTTCTGACGGCAATCAGGCGCTTCCCGCTACCGAGGCCGGCATCAAAGAATACTCCCCCGCCGTCACGGCTCGCAAGTCACTCGCCAGCTCAGATGTCATTATCAGCATGATCGACGGGAAGCCTTACAAGACACTTCGCCGTCACCTTTCTGCCAATGGTCTGACGCCGACAGAATATCGCGAGCGTTATGGCCTTAAGGCGGATTATCCAATGGTCGCGCCGGATTATTCTGAACGCCGCCGTGCACTAGCTAATAAGATCGGATTGGGTCGCCATCGTGCGGAAACGACGGGAGCAGAGGGAAGGGCCAAGCCGGCCGCCCCCCGGAAGCGAAAGACGCAAGAGATCGCAGCCGAGTAACATTCTTTACGAACGTTATTGCCGTTCCGGAGTGGGCGGCGGTTTTAAGGCCGGAAACGTGCGCGGGGCAGCGTAATCACTGCCCCGACGCGTTTACCCGAAGTCGACGTTTGATACGATCAGCTCGCCCGCGCGCTGCGCGGCGCCAGCCCCGACGGTGTAGGTCGTCTCGGCCGTCGCGACATGAAACCGCGCGAACGTTGCCTGCGCGCCGGGCGTGTCGTTAATAGACAGGATGAAGCGGCCCTTGATCCCCGCCAGCTGGTCGGCGAGCTGGTCAAAATCGGCCCGGCCGAACACGTCCTGGCCGTAATCCGTCTCGCAGCCCCAATAGGGCGGATCGAGGTAGAACAGCATGCCGGCGCGGTCATAGCGGCGGATGAAGTCGGCATAGCCGAGCTGCTCGATCACGACGCCGGCCAGGCGTTCATGGATGTCCGCCAGCAACGGCTCCAGCTTGATCACGTTGAACCGCGCGCTCTGCGTCTTGTCGACGCCGAAGTGCCGGCCATTGACCTTCCCGCCGAACGCCAGCCGCTGGAGGTAGAGGAAGCAGCACGCGCGCTCGAGGTCGGTCAGCGTTTCGGGCGGCGTCGCCTTCAGCCGTTCGAACTCGGCGCGCGACGCGACGCGGAAGCGCAGCATGTCGATCATGTAGGGGTAGTGACGCTGCAGCACGCGGAAGAACGTCACGACGTCGCCCGACACGTCGTTGATGACCTCGACCTTCGGGCGCGATCGGCGCCGCAGGAAGATACCGCCCATGCCGACGAACGGCTCGGCATAGCCGTCATGGTCGACGCGCTCGATCATCGCGACCAAGCGTGACGCCAGATTGCGCTTGCCGCCGATATAGCCCGCGGCGGGTGCGACAGGCTGAACCGAATTAAGGGTGTACATGTTGGATTTCCTCGCCTTGTGGAGATCCCGCCCGCGCAGATCGCGCGGGTGCGGGACGGCCGATGGCCGTTGGTCGTGGCGAGAAGCTCCTCGTCGGTGTGCCGGGCTGGACCCCGACATCCCCCGCCCGGCTATGCCGGTCGCAGAACTATGGCGCGACCGCGTGCGCCTGACGCGGCGCGAAGGCGACCGCCTCGACGCCGATCTGCGCGTTCATGTCGAGCAGCCGCGCCTGGATCGGCTCGATCTCCAGCTCGAAGAACATGTCGACCGCCTCGCTAGGCTTGCCGAGGCTGGAGCCCTGCGCCGGCACAATCCCGAGCAGCGCGGGCGGCACGCGGTGTGCGGCCAGCACATCGTCGCGCGTCGCGTTCTTGATCCCGGTGAACTCGTCATTGGCGCCGACCTGCGCGATCGGCAGGATCTTGATCCCGCCATCCTTGCCGCCCGGCTGGTGGACGAACAGGTTCTTGAAGTTGCCCGGCCCCTTCGACTGTTTCAGCGCGGTGCGGATCGCCTGCACGTCGCCGTCTGAGAACTCGCCGGTGGCGTGCAGGATGAAGCCCGCATGGCTGCCATTGAGGTAGTATTTGCGGCGGAACAGCGTCGCCGCCTCGTTCAGCAGCGCGGACTGCAGCGCCGAGAGATATTCTGGCACGCCGTACAGCTCCTGGTTGATGTCGGGCTGCATGATCTGGATGACGCTGTTCGGCCGGAACTCGGTCTCGATCGCCCCGCCTGGCGCAAAGAAATAGCGGCCTTCATCCACGCCGCGGCGTGTGAACTTGGCGAGCGCATGGTCGAGGCGGAGCAGATCGCCGAGCACGCTGCGGCGTTGTTCGACGAAGCCGAAGCCGAAGATCAGATAATCCTGCACCAGCTTTTCGAACGTCGCGCGTGACAGCCAGGCGGTCGGCATGAACGACCGCACCAGCAGATTGCGCTTCAGCAGGATTGCCGAGCTGTGATGCGGGCTCGCGCGGAACGATCGCGCCAGTCCCTCGACGCTGATCGGCGGTTCGTACCATCGGCCATTGTGCCAGCACTGAAGCAGGTCGAGCACTTCACGCCGGCTGTTGACCGGTTCGGGATCGCCGAAGGTGAAGGCCTCGACCGCGGTCGACGGCGCATGCGCCATGTCAATCGCACCTGTGTGGCCCATGCGCGCGCGTCCCTTACCCATTACAGGATCTCCATGGTGGCCTTCGGCTTTTCCTTGCCGTCGAGCGGTTCGTTGTTGAGCAGCTGCATCGTCGCCCAGGCGAGATCGGCGTGACCCTCGTCACCGCCGCGCCCCGCCTTGAAGGTGACGTTGCGCCCCGAGGTGGTCAGCGTCTTCTTGATCGACACGAAGGACGACACGACGTCGAGCCAGCCGGCATCGAACAGCATGCGGCCGCGCGCGATGACGTGCTGCGCCTTCATGATCATCTGCGCCTTCACCTCGAGTGAATATTCGACCTTGGTGACGCCGCGCAGGCCTGCCTCGGGTTTGGCGAGCAGCTGGTAGACGCCGGCGCCGACGCCGGTCGCGTCGATCGCGAGGAAGGTGCAGGTGTAGCGCGACAGCACCCCCTTGATGAAGGTCGCCTGCTCCTCGAAATCGAGCCCGCGCAGCTGATGCTTCTCCAGCAGCCGGAACGGCGCGCCCTGCTCGGCGGGCGGCGCGGCGATCACCAGCGCGGCGTTGTCGCCGTCGACGCTGTTCTGCGGGTCGTAGCTCGCCCAGACGATGCCGGTGCCGAACGGGCGCTCGGCGTCCGGATTATAGTCGGTCCATTCCTCGACGGTATCGACGCCGCATTTGACCAGGTCGTTGAAGCGGAACGCGGACAGGCTGTCGTCGACGAAATCGCACAGGAACAGGTTGGCGAATTCGTCGGGCGCATATTCGTCCTCGAGCTCCTCGATATCGAACAGGTCGCAGCCGGCTTCCTCGGCATCGCGGATGTTGACGATATGCCGCCACACGCGGTCGGGCCCCTGCGCGCCGTCCTTTAGCGCGGCGTGGCTGACGTTGATCTCGACGCGGTTTTCCTTGCGACGCCGCTTGTTGCGGCGCTCGCCGGTCCAATAGGGATAGGCCGGATGCGCGATCGTCGACGGCGTCGAGAAATAGGTCTTCCGCCATTTCCTGTGCGTCGCCATGCCCGAGGCGACCTTGTTGAGCTCCTCGAAGCTGTGGACCCAGAAGAACTCGTCGAAATAGAAATTGCCGTGGCGTCCCTGCGCGGTGCGGAAATTGGTCCCGAGAAAATGCAGCTCGGCCGCGGCCTCTTCAGCCGGGCGCAGCTCGCTGGTGATCAGCATCGGATCGCCGGCCAGGCTGACGCCGACCAGCTTGGCGAAGCTGACAATGTAGCTGCGGAACTGGTGCGCCTGCGCCTTTGACGCCGACAGGAAGATCTGGTTGCGGCCGGTCTCGATCGCGTCGATCAGCGCCTCGAAGGCGAAATAATAGGTCGCGCCGATCTGCCGCGATTTGAGGATCATCCGCGTGCGGAACGTCAGCGCCGCGAACCATGCCTCCTGATAGCCATAGAGCTGGTCGAGGAAGATCGCCTTCAGCTCGGCCGCCTGGTCGGCGGTGAAGTGGTTCTTCTTCGCCTTCTTCTTCTCGCCCGCGTTGCGGTTGGCGACCTTGTTGTTCAGATCGCCAGAATGCCCGCCGGGCGCCTCGTAACGGCGGACCTTGGCCAGGCTCTCGACCTGGCGGCGCAGCGCGTCCAGCTCGGTATAATCGGCGCCGGTCTTCTTCTCCTTGCAGATCAGCACCATCAGCCGAGTTTCGAGGCAGTCCTCCAGCTTGCGGATCGACGGCGCGTCATCCCAGGCATGGCGCCGCGCCCAGCTTTTCACGGTGTCGTATTTGACCGCCAGCTCGTCGGCGATCTGCGTCAGGCTCCAGCCGCGCCAGTACAGGCTGCGCGCCGGGCGCACCCGTTCTTCGACGGGAAGGGTAAGAGGGTCGGAAAGGATCGACATGGCAGGCGAGCCTAGCCACGCCCTTCGGTCGCCCGCTTCCCACGGCTCTTGTAGAATGTCGTTCTACAAGAGCGCCTGATTGAGGGTACCGTTCATGTAAGCAGCTTCGCGGCTAAAGCCGGCAAGCTGCCTTCAGATTCCTCCCATACTCCGGTTGCTCAACGTATGGGTGCCATTTTAGATTAGCTGCCGTTCGCTCATGGTGGCTCTATAAACAACGTATCGCAGGTTTATGCTTGGTATCCGCTAGGGGCGGAGGGTTTCTGCGCCACGATCAATCGGTGATCCATCCAGCGTGATGCGTCCAAGGCAACCACCTGCACCAGCGTACTGAGACATGCTTTGCTGCTGGGAATTATCATTTTTGCGAGATTTTCGCAAAATAGATGCTATATAGATGTTCAACCTTCCCAGGGGATCCAATATGCTGCTGCGCCTTGGCGTTTCGAACTATCGCTCGATCCGCGATTACGCTGAATTGTCTCTGATAGCGTCCGACGCTATCAAGGATAAAGGCACGGACTTGTTAGAACTGCCTGGCGCGAAGTACCGTGTCCTGCCCGCAATTGTAATTTACGGTGCGAATGCAGCGGGCAAGTCGAGTATCCACATGGCTCTGGGCAGCATGGGTTCGCACGTTCTAAACTCATTCAGGAAGCTGGAGGCTGGTGCACCGATACCGCGGTATCCGTTTGCACTTGATAAGACGTCTAAAGACAAACCTACGCATTTCGACTGTGACTTTGTTATTGATGGTGTTCGGTACCACTATGGATACGAATTTAATGACAAGGAATTTGAGCGCGAATGGCTATACTCTTTTCCTGAAGGATATAGGCGCGTTCTATTTAACAGAGACTATGAAAATGATGAAATTGAGTTTGGAAAGCATCTAAAGGGAAAAAATCGCGCCATCGAAGAGCTTATGCGGCCAAACTCTCTTTTTGTATCGGTTGCTGCACAAAGTTCGCACGATGAACTTACAAAGGTATATGACTTTTTCCGACACAGTGCCCAAGGCATCGGCGCATCTCTGAACGATGACAGTGTTCAGAAGGCTATCGGCTCTAAGAACGATCAACGTCTTGTACCATTTTTGAAAACGGCTGATACCGGAATTTCTGGCCTTGAAATTCGAGAAAAGGCGCAGCCAGAAGAGGCTAAGAAGATACTCGCTGCGTTGCGGAATACTCTAGCGAGTGAAATGGGTGATGAGGTTGGTAGTTTACTACTTGACGATAACGCATCACGAACCGCCGTATTTTTTAAGCATATTGGTGAAGATGGTGAGCTATATGAATTGCCGTTTTCTGGGGAAAGCAGAGGGACAAAACGTCTTTCGAAAGTTATGCTGTCTGCTTATGAAGCTCTCGACAGAGGCGGAGTGCTTTTTGTTGATGAAATAGACGCTAGTCTCCATAGCTTGCTATCCATTAAACTAGTATCGCTTTTTACAAACAAATTGACAAATCCTCGCGGTGCACAAATTGTTACGACTACTCATGACACAAATCTTCTCTGTTGCGGTTCGCTTCGAAGGGATCAAATATGGTTCGCGGAAAAAGCTAATGATGGTGGCACTCAGCTTTACCCACTTACTGACATAAAGACACGCAATACAGACAACTTAGAGAAGGGCTATTTGCAAGGTCGTTTCGGCGCAATTCCGTATTTTGGCGACGTAACTGCCCTTTTTGGGGCTACTGATAATGGCTAAACGCAATTTCCCAACGGCGCCTTCCCTTAGCAGGCGTGGCGCGGTCCGGCCGCCGAAAATTGCGCTGCTTCTCTTTTCTGAGGGTAAGAATACAGAGCCGGAGTACTTTGAGGGCTTTGCGGCGGCGCATGGCAACAATCTTGTCAGACTTAAGATTGTAGCGGCTGCGGGAGTTCCTATGACTATCGTCGATTCGGCATCTGAGGCAAAATCGAGGATTGCCCGCTCGAAAGACAGTTTTACCAAGTACGATCAGATTTGGGCTGTATTTGATAGGGATGAACACGACAATGTTGAGCAGGCTATATCGATTGCAAAAAGCAGAGGTATCGAAGTAGCTTTTTCAAATCCCTGCTTTGAAGTTTGGCTTCTATTGCACCATACAAACTACGATGCTGATGAACACCGGGGTCAAACTCAAAAGCGATACCAAGCTATAGATAGGGGGTATGACTCTAACGGATCTAAATCGGTTGATCTGAAGTCATTAATGGCTGGGTATGATGAAGCTTGTCGCCGGGCGAAGCGAATGCGCACGCGACGTGAGGAAGAGCGCACTCCGAAAGGAGCCCCCTATACGGACGTTGACGTGCTCACGGAGCTGATCAGGGAGAACGGTCGCGGAAAATAGTCCGGGACGGAGCGAAGATTCAACAGGCTATTTTTCGGATAATGACTGCGAATCCTGATGCTAGAGTCCAAATTCGTACCAAGCTTTGCTGTCTCCGACGCACAACCATCGTGTGATTGACGGCTAATTCGCTCCCGCCTCTTGTAGAAAACCATTCTACAAGACCGGCCGCTTGAGACATCGACCGTCTTCGTCCCTGTTCGATCCAACAAACGGCGCCCGGCGCGCCGCCATCGAACCGAGGATCAGCCGCCATGGGCACCAAGAGCAAGCCGTTTCGCGCCTTCGTCGAAGGCGAGACCATCAGCGATGGCCGCAAGGTGACGCCCGAGATGATTGACGAGTGCGTCGCGACCTTCGCGCCCGCGACCTATTCCCCGCGGATCAACCTCGAGCATGTCTCCGGCTACAGCCCCGAGCCGCCCTTCAACGGCTATGGCGACGTCGTCTCGCTCGAAGCCAAGACCGACGACATCGTCATCGCCGGCAAGAGCGAGAAGCGTCGCGCGCTGTACGCGATCGTCGAGGGCAACGACCAGCTGGTCGCGCTGGCCCGGGCCGACCAGAAGCCGTTCCCCTCCGTCGAGCTCACCCCCAATTATGCCGGCAGCGGCAAGTTCGGCATCATCGGCCTGGCCTTCACCGATACCCCCGCGTCGATCGGCACCGAGCGCCTGCAATTCTCGCACCGCGCACCCGGCACGGTGTTCGCCTCGGGATCCGACGCCGTCGCGATCGAATTCGAGGCAAAGCAGGCCGAACAGGAGAAGGTCGACAGCATTGTCGATCGCTTGTTCTCGGCTGTCGCCGCCAAATTCAAACCCGCCGAACCCGTCACGCCACCGCCCGCCAACGACAATTTTGATCCGGCGACCTTCGCCACCGACATGCGGACTGCGTTCAGCGGCTCGCTGACCGCGGCGCTGAAGCCGGTCACGGATGCGCATGCCTCGCTGCAACGCGAACTTGCGACGCTGAAGACGCAGCTGGCCGCCACGGAGCAGCCCGGCTTCTCGCGCGCGCCGGCATCGGGGGCAGGGGACGACGCCGTCACCGACTGCTGATCCGCCGCGTCCGACACCGACCGCTCGCCAGACCGCTTTCATAGGAACCGCCCCGATGCTCAACGCCACCCGCACCAAGTACGACGCCTATACTCAGCAGATCGGCAAGCTGAACAACGTCGCCGACCCCAGCCGCGCGTTCGAGGTGCTGCCCGCCATCGCGCAGACGCTGCGCGCCAAGCTCAAGGGATCGAGCGACTTCCTGTCGAAGATCAACATCATCCCGGTGGTGGCGCAGGAGGGCGACAAGGTCGGCGTCGGCGTGAAGGGCACGATCGCCAGCCGCACCGACACGCGCACCAAGGACCGCAGCCCGCGTTATCCCGGCGACCTCGACGAGACGCGCTACCGCTGCGAGAAGACCGATTTCGACACGCTGATCCGGTACGAGACGCTCGACGCCTGGGCGCATCAGCCCAATTTCCAAACGCTGCTACGCGACGCGATCGTCAGCGCCAAGGCGGTCGACATCATCACGATCGGATTCAACGGCCTGTTCGTAGCGAAGGACACCGATCCGGTCGCCTATCCACTCCTTCAGGACGTCAACAAGGGCTGGCTCCAGCATATCCGCGAGGATGCGCCCGAGCGCCACGCCGCGGGCGGCGAGCTGAAGGCGGAAACGCGCGACGCGGACGGCGTCGTGACCGCGGCCGGCGCGATCTATGTCGGCGCCGGCGAGGTCGGCGCCGAGGTCGACTACGTTAATATCGATGCGCTGGTGTTCGCCGGCATCGAGCTGCTCCACGAAAATTACCGCGAGGATACCGACCTGGTCGCGATCGTCGGCCGCGAGCTGGTCAACGACAAGTATTTTTCGATCGTCAACGCATCGGGCGACCGCGCGACCGAACAGCTCGCGCGCGACGTGCTGCTCTCCGACAAGAAGATCGGTGGCCTGAGCGCAGTGCGCGTGCCGAAATTCCCGAAGAACGCCATCCTCATCACGACGCTCGCCAACCTGTCGGTCTACGAACAGATCGGCACCGAGCGGCGCAAGATCGAGGACAACGCCAAGCGCGACCAGATCGAGAACTATGAGAGCGTGAACCACGCTTATGTCGTCGAGGACATGGGCAAGGCCGCGCTGATCGAGAACATCGTCATGGGCAAGTCGCCCGCCGCGCCCGCGCCGGCTGGCGGCTAACCCTTTCCCCCTGTTCCCGCCCCCACAGGACACGCCATGAGCTTCGCTCGACGCCAGGAACAAATCCTAGCCATGAAAGCGGCGTCTGCTCCTGCCTCCGGGGGCGGGCACACCCGCACCGCCGCGGTCGCCAAACCGGCCGCGGCGGACCAACCGCTCGTGCCCGCCGGCAACACGCCGGCCGCGCGCGCCGCGGCCACGATATCCATGCGGCTGCGCCATGACATGCAGCGGCTGAAACAGATCAAGTCGATCGACCGCAAGGTCGCCGCCAAGCGCGAGATGCTGCCCGACTACCGCGCATGGTGTGACGGGCTGCTCGATGCCGGCCGCGGTGCCGACACGAGTACGCTGGAGCCGACCGGCGCCGACGACGTGCTGCCGACGATCATGGTCTGGTGCATGGACGTCGGCGACTGGAGCCGTGCATTGCTGCTCGCCCGCTTCGTGCTGCGCTTCTCGATCCCCATGCCCAAGCGATACGAGCGCGACGCCGCCACGCTGGTGCTGGAGGAGATCGCCGACGCCGCGCTCAAGACGCAGGTTCGCGGCGACGCCTTCCCGCTCGACGTGCTCGAAGCCGTCGAGCTGCTGACCGACGGCATCGACATGCACGACCAGCCGCGCGCGAAACTGTTCAAGGCGATCGGGGCCGAGCTGATCCGCGCGGCCGGCATGTCCACCGGCGACGCCATCATCCCGACGATCGACCGCGCCACGGCCATGCTGACGCGCGCGCAAGATCTGCACGACCGCGTCGGCGTGAAGGCCATGCTGCGCGGTCTCCAAAAGGCGAAGGTTGCCGCCACGAAATCTGAGGCTGGCGACACCGCCGGCTGAACCAAGCTCGCCCCCGGCGCTCGGGGACGGATCACGCGAGACGGGAGGCCTTCGGGCCACAGGGCCGTCGCTCGACCTGATCCCCACCCCCGTGAAATTGAGGACTGTCCCCATGCCCATCATCGCGACCGTCCTGCCCGACGAGGATATGCCAGCCCCGGCGCTGATCACGAATGACGGCTTCTTCCCCGACATTGACCCGGTCATGTTCCGCGAGCAGCACCGCATCCGCGACGCGGTAACGCCCGCGAGGGCGCGCGAGGCGCTGATCGCGGGCATCCTGACGGTCGGGCGCGATCTCGCCGCTTGGGCCGCCGGGCATCGCGCGGCGGGGATCCTTCGCCTGGACAGCGTGCCTGCCGCGACGATCGACGGCATCAGCACGCTGGTGCTGCTCTACCGCCGCGCCGTCTTCACCGCCGCCAAGGCCGAAGTTGTCGAGCGATACCGCGACGTCGACCTGACCGGCGCCGGGCAACGCAAGGCGGAAGATCTCGATCCCAGCGTCGCCGAGCTGCGCCGCGATTCGCTGCATGCCATCCGCGACATGCTCGCGGTCACGCGCACCTGTGTCGAGCTGATCTGATGGCGACGCTCGACACGGTCCGCGCACGCGACGGCGATACGCTCGATGCGCTGATCTGGCGCGAGCGCGGGCTCGGCCCTGCCGATCTGCCGGTCGTGCTCGCCGCCAATCCCGGCATCGCCGCGCGCGGCCCGATCCTGCCCAAGGGGCTGCCCGTAAACCTTCCCGCCATCGCCGCGCCGGCCGTCGCCGTGCGCACCGATGTCGTCAACCTGTGGGACTGACGATGCACAAGCTCCTTCATGATCTGGCCGAAGGGCTGCTCGCCTTTCTCGGCTCGCTCGTCCCGCCCGCGCTCGGGTCGATCGTCAGCATGCTGTACGATCCCGACCTCACCTGGGGGCAGCGCGCGACGCAGCTCTGGGTCGGCGTCGTCGTCAGCTATTTCGTGCAGCGGGCGGCCGGCGCGGTTTACCCGTTCCACCCCTTCGTCCTCCAGGCGCTCGGCTTCATGCTCGGGATGGTCGCCTTCAAGACCGCGCCCGGCTTCATCACCGGCTGCGCGACCGCGGCCGGTGAGCTGCCCGGCATTATCCGCGACCGCCTGGTCGCCTTCCTCCCTGCCAAGAAGGAGAAAAAGTGATGCCGAACCCCGGCACCACCATGCCTGCGCGTGCGCCGCGCAAGACGCTGATCGGCGTCGTCGGTCTCGCCACCGCCGTTATTGTCACCCCGTTCGTGTCCGTGTGGGAGTCGGGCGGCAGGCCGCGGCTCGAAGCCTACCGCGACATCGTCGGCATCTGGACGATCTGCGGCGGCGAGACGCTTGGCGTGACGCCCGGCATGCGCGAGACGGTTGCGGGGTGCGAAGCTCGCGACCAAGCCGCGCTGATCCGGCACGCCGAACCGGTGCTCGCCTGCACGCCATCGCTGCGCGGCCATCCCAACCAGCTCGCCGCAGCCATCAGCCTTGCCTACAATATCGGCACCGGTGGCTATTGCGGCTCGACGGTCGACCGCCGCTTCGACGCGGGCCAATGGCGCGCGGCGTGCGATGCCTTCCTCCTGTGGAACAAGGCAGGCGGGAAGGTCGTGAACGGTCTCGTCCGTCGGCGCCAGGCGGAGCGCGACCTTTGCCTCAAAGGTTTGCCGCGATGATCCGCGCCATCCTGTCGAAGCTGCGCGGTGAGGCTGCGTTTCTCGTCCTGCTCGCGGTCGCGGGGGCGGGGGCTTGGCTCTATGTCCTTTTCCAGCAGGTCCGCGCCGATCGCGACGATGCCGTGCACCGCGCCGAGATCGTTTGCGCGCGCTCGGGTGTCGAATGGGGCGCAACCGACACCGCAGTGCGCGGCGTGCTCTGCGCGCGCCATGTCGCCGGCCTCGTCGCGTTCCGCGCTGACGCCGACCAGCAGACCGCGCGGCTGTTCGCCAAGGCGATGGCCGATGCCAGCGCCCGCACCGTCAAAGACAACCAGGCCGCGCGCCTCGCGGCCGAAGCCGCCAGCGCCGCGGCCATCCGCATGGAGACCGCCGATGCCGAAGCCGAACGCCGCAACCTTGTCGATCGTGAGTGGCTTGCTGCTGTCAACGGCGTTGCCGGCCTGCGCCCACCGACCCGCTGATCCGCCGGTCGCGCTACCGGTTGCCGTCGCGATCGAACGGCCGCTGCCGCCTGCTGACCTGATGGCGTGTGCAGAGCGGCCCGCTGGCCTGCCCGAAGATGCGTCGCTGATCGCCCAGATCCCGACGGCGATCCGCGCCGGCATCATCCGCATGGCCCGCGCCTTTCGCGTGAACGCCGACGGCAAGGACCGGCTGGTCAACTGGCTGGCAGCGGACAGCTGCCCGGCGCCCGCAAAGGCGACCCGATGAAAAAGCTCGAGAGTTTGCGCGCGCACCTGATCGCATCTGTTCCCACAATCAGGAACAGCCCGGAGAAGATGGAGGTTTTCGTCGATAAGGGGGACGTCGCGGTGCGCGCTGGCTCGCTATCGTTCGAGTATTCCTACACGGCTTCGATCTGGGTGCAAGACCATGCCGGCAGTGTCGACACCCTGCTCGTGCCGATCCTTGCCTGGATCGCCGCCAACCAGCCCGACCTGTTCGAGAAGGGCGAGCGCAAGCCGTTCACCTTCGAAAGCGAGCTGCTCGACGCCGAGACGTGTGACATCACGATCACACTCGAGCTGACCGAGCTGGTGCGCGTCGAACAGCAGGCGAGGGGCCTGAAAGTCACGCATCTGCCCGAGCCCGTCCTGCTCGATGAGTTTGCCGGCGTTCCGTCCGGCACCGCCCTGTGGGCAGGGCTGATCGACGACGCAGCCGGTGGTATCGAGATCTTTATGCGATGACCGACTTCGAACCGATCGAGCAGCTCTGCCGCGATCTACTGCTGCGCACCGCCGCGCCCGAGCGCGCGCGGCTGATGCGTTCGATCGGCCGCGAGATCCGCAAGAGCCAGTCGGACCGCATCGCCGCCCAGCGCGATCCGGATGGCGCAGCGTTCGCACCGCGCCGCCCCAAGCCCGATCGTGGCGGAAAAAAGGGCCGTCTCCGCCAGCAGAAGATGTTCCGCAAACTCCGCATGGCGAAGAGCCTGAAGGGTGGCGGCAATGCCGCTGAAGCATGGGTCGGCTTTGGAGGGCGCGTGTCGCGGATCGCTAGCATTCACCAAGCCGGCCTGTCCGATGCACCCGCACCAGGCCAGCCGAAGGTTCGCTATGCACGCCGCATCCTGCTTGGCCTGACGGAAGCCGAGCGTCAGCGAATTGTTGACCTCATTCTTGCGCAGCTCGCAATTCGCTGAACGGCAAAACTGGTGGGATGTAGACCGTCCGCTATCAAGGAGGCAGATGGCGTAAGCGGACGTTCGTTCGGTAGGTAGGGCAAGGGCCGGTCGGCCGAGTTTTTTCGATTTGCGCCAATCCGCTTTAAAGCTAAGCTAGTGCTTTGATACCGAGGTAAATTATTATGAGCCTCACTGTCGCATTACTGGCTGGTGCCGCTCACATTATGGTGATGTCGAACGTCGAGACGCCCGCCGTAGTTGTTCAACGTCTATTGGAAGCAAGTGCGAAGGAGGATTGGCCCACCGCACTCACTATGCTGACAGCTGATGCTCAGCTTGGAATGGGTGATGTTGGCGGTCCGCTAAATAAAGAGACGGTATCGATCTTGGGCGTACTGGAAAAGTATGGTTGCCACATAACCAGCACGCAAGAAACGGCTCAACGAGATCCAATTCGATCGGACATTCGCTTTGTCGACGTTAAGCGCATGTGTCCGTATGGTTCTGCGTCAAACCGAACCGGCAAGCACGAACTAATTATTACATATTTTGTAAAAGGGCAAAAAATAGCCGGTTTCTATCTCTACCTTAAAGCAGCACCAGCACACCCATAATAGACTTAAAAATGGGACCGCAGTTTGTAGTCCCCGATCGTAAAAGAAATGTTCGAAATCAGTAGTAGCTGCCGTTCCGTGGCCTGCGCGGTGGCGCATACTTTTCGGGATCGGCTTGTGACTGGTAACGCCCGCCCGGCCGATAAGGTGGAGGACGGCCAACCAGCGAGAACAAGGCCCAAATTATCAAACGATAGAATAGCAAATCGGCGACCAGCATCGCGATGATAACAGGTGCACCGATCGCGATTAAGAACGTCATGCTCAAGACTGCTCTCTCAGGTAGCCCCTTGATACCGTTAGATCGCGCCGACCGCTATCGGCGGAAGCCGAATAGCCGAAATTGGTGGAATGCAGACGGATTGCTTCCGGTTAGGTAGCAGCGATAGCCGACACTGTATGACTGCCGCCTTTCCCGAAACCAATCCGAAGATGGGACGATCGGTCTGCTGGCAGGCCACGCCGTTAAGGGATCTGCCGGTGCAGCGTTCTTGCGATGAGCCAAAAGTGCAGAAGCTGCACCGCGACGAGCACCGCGCCCATCCCGATCGCCGTAGGAAGCACGAGGCCTTCTTGCCCGGGTCGGGCCGGGACGTTGAGCGCCATGATCGTAACGAAGCCAAGTGAAACAATTGCCAATGCCGGCATGAAGGCAAGGGCGACGCGCCGAGGTGCCGACCAGGTTACTTCACCTGTGACCCACCATTGCATCGGCAGCCGGTCTTCGCTGTGGAACGAGGCATCGGCTCGGTAAGCTAATGCACAAATTACCAGAACGGAGATCACCGAAACGGCCACGATGCTCATAAGAGGACTCCTTCGGGCGATAAAATAGCACCTCTTTTGTTCGTCCGCATCGTTTTCTCGGTTGGGAACCCATGGCAGGACAGTCGCGCGGGCGGTCACGCCGAAAGCCGTCCGCCCCCCTTTTTGCAAAACCTGTTCCCGATTGCTCATTCCCGAAATTGCCAGTCGGAAAACGGGAAAACGGGTAGAGATTGCGCTTAACGAGTGGCCGTTATCGGACGCCCGGATCGCCAGCCTGAACGTCCGCAAGTGGGCGGAAGCGGAATGACCGCTTTGGCGAGAACGAGAATAGTCCAGTATGGCGTTCGAAACATCGGTAGGTGCGTCAACCTACATCAGCGGATGATCACCAAAAGGCATAGAAACCCGTAATCTGCCAGTGGTTGTGTCAAAGAGGTTGCCGATAATCGCTGCGGCTCATTGGCCGCAGGCGAACGGCAAGGCTGATGACGAACGGCCAGAAGAACGTGTTGCCCAGGTCAGAAACCGTATCTGCCCAGCGCATACCGTAATGCAGGTAATCCATCATCTCATTGGCCAGCTCGGCCATGATGACAAATGCGAACGGAATGAAGGTACCCAGCGATCGTCTGCTAATGAGCCTGACGACCATGAGGATCGTCAGACCAGCGTGAATGTGAAGTATCGCGTCCGGAAGCCCGGTTCCGTCTCCAATCCATAGAATCATCGAGTGGTATAGCTGCGGCAAGTTCATAGGGGCCGAATGCGTGAACGAGCCGTTTGGCACAAGGCATGGTGCCTAGATTACCCGCTCTCAGCTTCGAACTGTGATCGGATCGTATCGTACCGCGGCATCGGATCATACCGCTGCATTGGCCGCGCCGGTCTACGCATCCGAGGCAACGGGCTAAACCCTGGAAATAGCCACCAAATCAACCGCAGCACGACCGAACCTCCCGTCCATCTGTCATACCATCAAAATATAGGAGCGTTCGATCAAGTTCGGGCGCCAAATCCTAAATAGGCACACTGATAGGCGTTCATTTTTGAGTGCGCGGCGTCAAGATTCGCGGATTGCGGGCTGGGTAGCGTTTCATCGGGCGCGGTAAAGATCGTAGCCCGAAACACTAGGGCATGGCGGTCACGGGCTCGCTCGGCACGCGGGTGGGCGACTTCCACTCTTGTAGAATGGGTTTCAACAAGAGCGCGGCATAGCCACGCGTGCAGGCCCGCGCCGACATGGATCACCATGGCCGCCACCTCCAATCCTACCACCGTCGACTTGTCGCGCTTCGATCCCCCGACGATCGTCGAGCAGCTGGATTTCGAGACGATTTTTCAGCGCAAGGTCGCACGCGTGCGCGCATTGCTTCCGAATTTTGACGCCAATGTCGAGAGTGATCCCGCGTTCAAAATACTTCTGGTTGCAACGTACGACGAGATACTATTGCGGCAGGATTTCAACGAACGCCTGCAGCAGCGCATGGTCGCATATGCCACGGGCTCGACGCTCGATCATCTTGGCGCATCAATTGGCGTCGCCCGCTTGGTTGTGACGCCCGCCAACCCTGTTTCTGGAGCGGCCGCGGTGTCTGAGAGCGACGATAGCTTCCGCGCCCGTATCGTCCTTGGCCCAGAGGGCTTTTCCGTTGCCGGCCCCGAACTCGCCTATGTCAAACACGCGAAGGACGCGAGCGGCCTAGTGCTCGATGCCAGCGCGACGTCTCCCGCGCGGGGTGAGGTACTGGTGTCTGTACTTTCAAGCGAAGGCGACGGCACCGCATCCGCCGCGCTGCTCGATCGGGTCCGCGCGATCGTTACCGACAAATCGATCCGCCCCATGGGCGATTTCGTGACCGTGGCATCGGCAACGCAGCGCGACTTCGACCTCGTCGCGCGGCTCTGGACATTTGCTGGTCCAGATCCGGCGCTGGTTCTCACCGCGGCAAAAACTAAGCTGGCGCGCTACCTCGCGGATTCGCGCAAGCTCGGCCGCGATATCACCATATCTGCATTGTACGCCGCCCTCACCGTCGAAGGCGTACAGCGCGTCGAGCTGGTTTCGCCCGCCGCATCGATCGTCTGCAATCTTACCGAAGCCGCTCGCTGCACTGGCATCGACGTCGGCCACGTCGGCTATGACGAATAGTCTCCTGCCTCCCAATGCGGCGCGATTCGAGCGAGCGCTAGAGGCTGGTGCCGCGCGGATCGTCGACGTCAGCGTGCCTGCCGACCTCGACGATCCAATGACCTGCCCAGTGGAGCTTCTGCCATGGCTGGCCTGGGGGCTGTCAGTCGATACGTGGGACGCCGACTGGACTGAACAGGACAAGCGCGCGGCGGTCGCAGGTTCAATTGCGCTGCACCGGATCAAGGGCACGCGGCATTCGGTAGAGACGGTACTCGCGCGCTTCGACCAGCTCGCGCATCTCACCGAATGGCATGAGGCGCAGCCACGCCGCCCAGCCCATACCTTCGACGTTACCGTACCGATGGTAGTCGCCGGGGTTGCCACTGGCGGTCGCCGTGCCACCGCCGCCTTTGCGGACGCGATCATCCGAGAGGTCGCCCGCGTCAAACCGCTGCGCGAACACATGCGACTGGTGCAGCGGATCACCGCGGCCGGCGCGATCGGCCTGCAAGGCGTCGTGCGGGCGGTGTCCTACACGCGTGCCGACGGCGACATGACGATCGACACATCGCAGGATTGGGCAGCTTTCCTTCAGACCGAGGACGGCGAACCGATCGAGAACGGTCTTTCCGGTACATTTTTGGACACCCGGTTATGAACGCTCTTAAGCTTGTAATGACGACTGCTGGTTTGGGCCGCTTCACCGCCGCCCAGACCGACAACGGCGTTGATCTGACTGTCAACGGGGTCGGATTTACCGCGCAGGCGTTCGTCGCCGCCCCAAGCCTGACCGCGCTGCCCGGCGAGTTCCGCCGCGTCTCGACCGTTTCTGGTGAGTCGCTCGCCGACAACATCGTGCACCTGACGGTCCAGGACGACGCCGCCGTAACGTACACCGTTACCGGTTTTGGCATGTTCCTGGCAGACGGGACGCTGTTCGCGACGTATAGCCAGGCGCTGCCGATCGTCGAGAAATCGACCGGATCGATGTTGGCGCTCGCGATCGACATCGTCTTCCCGCAGGCCGGCGTCGAGAACATCACCTTCGGAAGTACGGACTTCCTCAATCCGCCCGCGACGACCGACAAGAAGGGCGTCGTCGAACTGGCGACCTATGCCGAGGCGGATGCCGCCGACACGACACGCGTCACGACCGGCGCAGTCGTGAAGGCAATGCTTGCAACAGCGATCGCCGCCGTATCTGAGGCGATCGACGGGCTGATGTCGCGGACCATCTACGGCTACGGCCTGGTCAAGGGTGGCGGGTCGCTCGGCACAAACCTTACGTTCACCGTCGATACCGCAACGGCACAGCAGATCCAGGCGGGAACGGGAGGCGATGTCGCGGTCACGCCAGCCGGCCTGGCGGGCGCCGGCGCAGTCTACGTCGTGGCGCAGGCACTGAGCGCCAATGGCGGTTACCGCGTCTGGTCGGACGGTCTGAAGGAGTGCTGGGGTTCGGTATTCGTCGCCGCCAACGTGACCGTCGTCGTTCCCATGCCGATCGAACACACGGCCTTCGTCGTGCCTGCCGGCGCCCCCGGATCGATCGCGCAGGACGAGCAAAGCATGGGCGTATCGGCCGTGACCGCCGCGGGCTTTTCAGTCCGCAATGAAAATCCGGTCGCCGCGACCTTCTACTGGCACAGCAAAGGCGTTTGACGATGGCCAAGATCTCCGAACTCCCGGCGCTCGAGGTGCCTCTCGGTACCGAAACCGTCGTCGTCGAATCCAACGGGCAAACCCACCGCGTTGCTTATTCGGCGCTGGTCGATGCCGCGGTCGCACCGGCACTGATCGGCTCGGGCGATCTGATGGACGCGGTGTCGATCATCCGACCGCTGGCAAACGGCGCAGTGTCGTCCGGTGACGCAGGTATCGCCATCCCGGCCGGGTCATCCGGTCAGGGCGCCGCGCTCATCACTAGCCTGCCGTTCGACGCGACAGCGCAGGTCGGTCGCACGCTCCGTTTCCGGGCCATCTATGACCAGAGCGCGGTGTTTACGCGCACCGTGCTGCCCGCGATCAATGTCGTGACAGCGTCGGCAACCGAGGTGCGTGCTGGAACATACGCCACGGCCGTTATCGGAGGCCGACGTGTAGTCACGTTCGAATACGTGGTGCGCGGCGACGAATTGCAGTTGCAGCCGCATGTCGCGATCGGCGAGGGCAGCGTCGCGGCATCGGCCGAGAGCATCACGCAGGCCGGTCTGTCGATGTATTATCAGTCGGCCATGAACCCGGCGCTGACCGCCTCGGACGAGGCGCTGGCGGCCCGGCTTCCTGGCGAGATTACCCGCATCGGCGACCCGGCTTACCGTTTGTCGCTGGGCGAGCAGATCGCTGACGTGTCCTCTGCCCGGCAATATTTCAACGGGGCCGTCGCATCGGGCGAAATGGGCATCACGATCCCGGCCGGCGCAAAAGGTACGAACACGGTTCTGCAAGTGATCTGGCGTTACGCAGGTGCACGCAACGTGGGGCGTCGCATCCATCTGGTCAGCACTTTCTCCCAGACCGGCCCCGCCCGGACCTGGTCTACCGGGCTACAGGTTTCGACTTTGGCGGGCTTGGTCTCCCGCGAGCCTGTCGCGACGAAACTGACGCGCGCCGGCAACATCCGTACGGTCGTTCAGGAATATCTCGTCCAGGGTGATGAGCTGGATCTTCGTCCTTTCCGCCAAAATGGCGATACGGACGCTGCTGCTGCGGATACGTCGCTCGTCCTGACGTCGTTCATTCCCTCGCACGTTACCGCGATGGATCCGAAACTGAGCGTGCTGGAAGAAACGCTTGCCGAGCGGCTGCCAAATGATATCGCCCGCGTCGCGGACCCGCTTTATCGCCTCTCCTCGGGCAATTTGCTGCCCTTGATCGACGTCAGTCTTCAGGCGTTCAATGGCGCAACGGCGGTAGGTAAGGCCGGCTTCGCGATCGCGTCCCGCGCAAACGGCCAGAACAGCATCATCCAGCCATCCTGGCCGATCGCAAGCGAAGCTAGGGCGGGGCAGACGGCCCGCCTTGTCTTGGCTTTTACGCAAAGCGCTACGTTCACCCGCACGATGGCGATCGCAATGCAGGCAGGTACCGCGGAGGGCACAATTAATCCCGCCGCGACCATCACGACGAAGGTGGTCGGCAACCGGCGTATCGTCACGATCGACTATGTGCTGCGTGGTGATGAGGTTAAGCTCATGCCGTACGTTCAGCTGAATACGGCGACCGCGGTTGCCCAGCTTGAAACCCTGGCACTGACTGACTTCGTCGGCACGTTCTCCGGTTCGGCATCGGACACACTGACGGTTGCCGACGAAGCTGTAGCGACTGCCGTGAGCGCGGCGATGCTGACGACGAGTGACCGACCGATCGTCACCATCCGCCAGACGGGTGGCGACTTTGCGTCGATCCCGGCGGCACTGGCGGCAATCAATGATGCATCGCCTCGCAAGCGGTACCGCTTTCGGATAAAGCCGCGCGACGACGGCGCACAGTGGGCGCTGCCGGGCGAGGTCATCTGGAAGAACTGGATTGATCTCGAAGGCGACGGCCCGGACCACGTCGGCATCACCTATTACCAGCCGGATAACGCAGATCCTGCGCTCATCGGCCGAGACTCAGCCTTTCGCGTGCATCACGACGCGGCGTTCCGTGCCCTCGGGATTCGGGTAAAGAACTCGCGCTACGTCTTCCATATCGACAGCCCCGAGCAATCCGGTCGCATGATCGAGTTCGAAGACGTCATCATCGAGCATCTCAGCAACGACGGCGCGCGTGCGTATCGACAGGCCAATGGCCTCGACCCGAACGTGATCTGGGCATCGCTCTGCGCGATCGGCATGGGAACGTGGTCGGAAGCCGTCACGCGTGTTCGGGGCAGCCTCATCCGTTCGCCCAATGCGCCCTTCCTGGTGCACAACGCGCCGGCTCCCCAGGCACTGCCGTCGCTGGTCGATATCGAAAGCTCGACGATCGAGGCGACCCAAAGCGCCAATAAGATCGCCGTGCAGATCCTGTCGCAAGGGTCGCGCCAGCGTGACATCTTCCGCCTCGTCGGCGATCGGCTGATCGGATCCGTCTCGTCGACGATACCAAGCAGCAGCTCGGCACTGGGGCCGGAGTGGCAGATCATCGGGCACGGAAACAAGGACCTCACGATTGAGGGCGAAGCCGTGCGTCACCTGATATCGGATTATCTGGCCTGATCTTGTAGAAAGGGTTTCTACAAGAGCAAAGCCTCGCCTCAGCGAACGCGCCGGGCATGGTCGCCCCTATGGCCGATCCGACCGACATCCAGCGCCTCATTGGCGACCTAGTGCGTGAAGGCACCGTCGTGTCAGTCGATCTTAATGCCGGGACCGCCCGCGTTGAATTCGCCGACAAACTGGCGACGGGCGATATCCCTTGGATAGCTGGGCGCGCCGGATCGACACGGTCTTGGTCGCCACCCGCAATCGGGGAGCAAGTCGTCGTTCTTGCCCCCGAAGCGGACACAGCGCGCGGCATGATCATCGGCAGCTTGTCGAGTGATGCGCACCCGCATCCTGCAAACGATGCCTCCACGCTGACCGCATTCGAGGACGGCGCAACCGTCAGTTATGATCCGAAGGCGCATTCGCTGATGGCCTATTTGCCAGCCGACGCGACCGTTTTCGTCTTCGCGGGGGGCGGTCTCCATTTCACTGGTGATCTCACGGTCGACGGCGATGTGCACGCTACCGGCACCGTGACGGGCGACGCCGACGTTGTTGGTAGCGGCAAGAGCCTGAAGGGTCACGTCCATACGAAGGTGCAGGCCGGCGCTGCCATTTCAGGGCCGCCCCAATGAACGGCATGGACCGCAACACTGGTGCGTCGCTCTCTGGGGTTGCCCATCTCGAACAGTCGATTGCCGATATCCTGAGCACGCCTCTGGGTTCGCTGATCGGCCGGCGGGAATATGGCTCGCTCCTTCCCCAGATTCTCGATCAACCAAATAACGAACTCGGCCGCATGCGGATCTTCGCCGCCGCAGCGCTCGCCCTGCTCCGACAGGAAGGCCGCGCGCGGATCTCCCGCGTCGTGCTTTCGCCCGGAAAACTCCCGCATGAGGCCGTCATCACGGTCATCGGCCGACGCACCGACACGGCTGCCTCCCCCGCCTTTTCTATCTCGTCCACCATCCGCGCCCTGTCGGCGCTCGCCTGAAAGGTCCGCCCATGAGTTTCCTCCACGGGATCAACGTCACCGAGGTCAAGACATCGACCCGCGGCATCGTGACCGTTGCCACCGCCGTCATTGGCCTGGTCGCGACCGCACCGGATGCGGTTGCCGGCGCGTTCCCGCTCGATACCGCGGTCAAGGTGACGAACCTCGACGACGCGATCGAGAAGGCCGGTGCGGGCGGCACATTGCGGGCCGCGTTGATTGCCATCGCAGGACAGGTCGCCGCGCCCGTCGTCGTCGTGCGCGTCGCGCCCGGCGCTACGCCAGCGGACACCGCGACGGCGGTCATCGGTACTGACGTGGCCGGCGTGAAGACCGGGATGCAGGCGCTGCTCACTGCGCCGGCACAGCTGAACCTCCATCCCCGGATCATCGGCGCACCCGGTCTCGAGGACGAGCTGGTGACGCAGGCAATGGTCACGGTCGCCAGGCGCCTGCGCGCGCGCGTCTACGCCGCGGCTATCGGCGACGATCGTGCGGAAGCCATCGCTCACCGTGCGCTGTTCCCCGACGCGCGCGAGCTGACGTTGCTCTGGCCGAGCGTGACGGCTCCCTACGGCGCGGGCGGTGCGAGCATTGGCGTTCCGGTCGCAGCGGTCGCGATGGGCGCCCGCGCGGCGATCGACCAGACGCAGGGCTGGCACAAGACGCTGTCCAACGTCGCGCTGCCCGAAATCGATGGCCTGGCGGCAGATGTCACATTCGACATTCAGGGCCCCGAATGCGACGCCAACGTGCTCAACGCGTCGCAGCTGGTGACGGTGGTCCGCATCGCGGGCGAACTGCGCTTCTGGGGCAACCGCACCTGCGCCGCGCCCGATAGCGACTTCGTGTTCGAAAGCGCCTGCCGCACCGCGCAGATCCTCGCCGACACCGTCGCGCTCGGTCTCGTCTGGGCGATGGACAAGCCGCTGCTGCCCAGCCTCGCCAAAGACATTGTCGAGCAGATCAACGAGAAATTTCGCACCGAGACGCGCGCCGGCCGCATCCTCGGCGCCGTGGCCGTTTTCGACGGGGCGAGAAACCCGGTCGAGCAGCTGAAGGCCGGCAAGCTGTTGATCGGCTACCGCTACACCTTTGTGCCGCCCTTGGAGGCGCTCGGGCTCGAGCAGGAGATCTCGGACGAGTTCTTCGCCGACTTCACCAGCCTGGTTGCCGGCACCTAACCCCACCCCCCGTACGAAAGGCCGACGCGATGGCGTTCCCCAGCAAGCTCAAACAGGCGATGATGTTCAACGATGGGGAGGCCTTCATCGGCGAAACCGTCTCGATCACCCCGCCCAAACTCGTCCGCAAGTTCGAGGATTACCGCGCGGGCGGCATGAGCCGCGCGGTCAAGGTCGACATGGGCGGCGAGGCGCTGGAAATGGAGGCGACCTATGGCGGCCCAATGCGCCAGATCCTGCGTCAGCACGGCATGCTCAACATTTCGGGCGTGCAGCAGCGCTTCGTCGGCTCGTTCCAGAACGACGACACCGGCGCGGTCGACGTCGTCGAGATCGTCACGCGCGGCCGGCACGAAGAGATCGACATGGGCGAATGGAAGCCCGGCGAGGACACAGAGTTTAAGGTCAAAAGCCAGCTCAGCTATTTCAAGCTGACGTGGAACGACGTCGTCGAGGTCGAGATCGATGTGCTCGGCATGATCGAGGTCGTGGGCGGCGTCGACCTGATGGCCGCGCATCGCGGGGCGCTGGGCCTTTAGCCCGCGCACCAGCGCCGCTGGCCCGCCGAGAACCAAATCCGAGGATCGATAAAATGAACGACCAGAACGACACGCAAAACTCCGCACCCGCCGCCCCTGGCGACGTCACGCTCGAATACGACATCGTCGTCGCCGACAGGGTCGTGATGCCGGCGGGTACGCTGATTCATGTCCGAAAGCCGATGGGCGGCGCGCTACGCGGTGCGAACCTCGGCGGGCTGGTCCGGATGGATTATAATCAGGTCGCGCTGGTCGCGCCGCGCGTGACGCAGCCGATCCTGCATCCGCACCTCATCGACGCGATGGACCCGGCAGACGTGACGCAGATCGCAGGGGTGCTCGTCGATTTTTTGCTGCCGACTGCGACGAAGGCGGCACTCTCCCAGAGCATGTAGAAGATCCGATGGCGGACATCGCCTTCGTCTTCCACTGGTCGCCCGATGCCCTGGACGCACTCTCGATCCACGACCTGATGCAGTGGCGCGGGCGCGCCGCGCGCCGCCACAATCCCGAAGGACAGACCCGTGGATCGTAACCTGCGCATCCGCATGCTGCTGGAGGCCGGCGACCGCGTCACCGGTCCGCTGCGTGCCATCGCCGGCGGATCGACCAAGGCCGCGCAGGCGCTCAAGCTGACGCGCGACGGCTTGCGCGAGATCGAGCGCGCGCAGGGCGATATCGCGGGCTTCCGCAAACTAAAGACCGGCCTTGTCGATACCGGCACAGCGCTCGGGACGGCGCGCACGCGCATGGCGGGTTTGCGACAGGAGATCGCCGCGGCCGACACGCCGACCGCGGCGCTGACCCGCGCCCTCGCCAAGGCAGAACGCGAGGTGACGACGCTGGAGGCGACCGAGCGCAAACAGGCGCAGTCGCTGCAGGAAATGTCGCTGCGCCTCCACACCGCGGGCATCGACACGAACGACCTGGCGCGTCACCAGCGCCGGCTGCGCACCGAGGCGGTCCAGACCAACCGCACGATCGTCGAGCAGACGGCAGAGGTCGGGCGTCTCGCGGATCGCGAACGCCGCATGGCGGCCGGCCGCGCACGCTTCGCGCGCACGCAGGGCATGGCCACCGGGCTCCCGGCCGGCGGTGCCGCCGCGATCGGCACCGGCGTGGCGATGGCTGCACCGCTGATCGGCAGCATCAAGGCCGCGCAGGACTATCAGTCGGTGATGACCGATATCGGGCAAAAGGCTGACCTGTCGCGCGCCGCATCGGAACAGCTCGGCCGCAACCTGCTTGTGTCCGCGCGCGCTGCCAACCAGATGCCAACAGACCTGCAAGCCGGCGTCGATGCGCTCGCCGGGCTCGGCGCGAAGGTGCCCGACGCGGTCGCGATGATGAAGCCGATCGGCCGCGCCGCGACGGCGTATAAGGCCGAGATCGCGGACCTGTCCGCCGCAGCCTTCGCCGCAACCGATAATCTGAAGGTGCCGGTCGCGCAGACCGGCAAGATCATTGACGTCATGGCCAGCGCCGGCAAGGCGGGCGCGTTCGAGATCAAGGACATGGCGCAGTATTTCCCAGCGCTCACGGCCGCCTATCAGGGGCTCGGGCAGACGGGCGTCGGTGCCGTCGCGGATCTGGCGGCCGGGTTGCAGATCGCGCGCAAGGGGGCAGGGGATGCCGCCAGCGCCGGCAGCAACCTTGCCAACATACTCCAGAAGATCGCGTCGCCCGCCACCAACAAGGCGTTCGAGAAGATGGGCGTCGATCTGCCCGCCGCGCTGAAGAAGGCTTATGCGGAAGGAAAGACGCCGCTCGAAGCCATTGCCGAGCTGACCAACAAGACGTTGAAGGGCGACCTGTCGAAGCTCGGCTATCTGTTCGAGGATGCCCAGGTGCAGCAGGGCCTGCGCCCGCTGATCCAGAACATGGAGGAATTCCGCAAGATCCGCGCCGAGGCTGGCAAGGCCGGGGGCACGACCGACAGCGATTTCGCCGACCGCATGAAGGACTCGGCCGAGCAGTCGAAACAGCTGAAGGTCAACGCGACAACTTTGGCGATCACGCTGGGCGCGCAGTTGCTGCCGACCATCAATGCCATCGTCACGCGCGCCAATGCGTTCGCGACGTGGATCGGCGCCGTCGCCAACCGCTACCCCAATGCGACCAAGGCGGTCGCGATCGGCGCCGCGGCGTTCGCCGGGCTGTTCTTCGTGCTGGGGGGCGGCGCGATCGTCATCGCCGGCCTGGTCGCGCCTTTCTCGGCGCTGGCGTTCGCGGCCGGCGCGCTCGGGATCGGCATGCTGCCAGTGATCGGCATCGCGCTCGCAGTCGTCGCCGGCATCGTCGCGATCGGCGCCGCGGCCTATCTGATCTATGCCAATTGGGGCGCGATCGGCGGATGGTTCGCCGGGCTCTGGCAGGGGATCAGGGGGACGTTCGCAGGCGCCGTCGACTGGTTCGCGTCGCTGCCGACCCGTTTCGCGCAGATCGGCCGCGACATGATCTCGGGGCTTATCCGCGGGATCTTCGGCATGTTCGGTTCGCTGAAAACCACGATCGTCGGCGTCGCCTCGTCTGCGGCGGGCTGGTTCAAGGCGAAGCTCGGCATCCATTCGCCCAGCCGCGTCTTTGCCGGCTTCGGTGGCAACATCGTCGACGGGCTGACCAACGGCATCGCCGCGCAGGAAGGCGAGCCGGTCAGGCGCATGGACCGCCTCTCCAACCGCCTGACGTCCGCGATCGTCACCGGCAGCGCGATCCCGGCGCTGGCAATTGGCGGCGCCGCCGGCGCCGCCTCCGCATCGCCCGGCGCGGCAAGCGCCGCACCCCGCAGCTACACCATCCACATCAACCAGCAGCCGGGCCAGGACGCGCAAGCGCTCGCCCGCGCCGTCGCCGACGAGCTGGACCGCCGCGACCGCGAAACGGCCGCGCGGCGCCGTTCGTCCTTCGCCGACACCCCCGATTACGAGACCGTCTGATGCTGCTCGCGCTTGGCCTGTTTCCCTTCTCGATCCAGACGCTCGCCTTTGACGAGCTGGCGCGCCGCGCGAGCTGGCGTCACGCCACCTCGGCGCGGATCGGCGCGCGCGACGCGACCCAATATACCGGCCCCGGCGAAGAGACGATCACGTTGCCCGGCACCGTCTATGCCGAGATCGCCGACGGCCGCGTGTCGATCGACGAGCTGCGCCGCATGGCGGACAGCGGCGACGCCTGGTCGCTCGTCGACGGGCTCGGCTATGTCTATGGCGCGTTCGTCATCACCGGCATCGACGATCGCGCAAAGGCGTTCTTCCCCGACGGCACGCCGCGCCAGATCGACTTCGCGATCGACCTCCTGCGTGTCGACAGCGACGGCGCATGATCGCCAACATCCCTGCCGTCCGCGTCGTCGTCGACGGCACCGACATCACGCCGCTGCTCGAAGGCCGCGTCGCGCAAGCCAATGGCCGCCTGCCGCGCCGGCGCCTCGTGTCGCTCGGCATCACCGAAAAGCGCGGCGAGGAGGCCGATCAGCTCGATCTCGTCATCGATGATACCGACGGCGCCGTCGCGCTGCCGTCGACGGGCGCGAAGATCCACGTCTGGCTCGGCTGGAAGCAGGGCAGCGATGTCACGCCCGGCCTGGTCGACAAGGGATGGTTCATCGTCGATGAAGTCGCGCATGGCGGCCCGCCCGATCTGATCACGATCCGCGCGCGCTCGGCCGACTTCACCAGCGACCTGAAGATCAGGCGCGAGAAGAGCTGGCACGGCACGACCCTCGGCGCGATCGTGACCGAGATCGCCGAGCGGCACCAGCTGACGCCGCGCTGCGCGACCAGCCTCGCTGACATTGGGGTCACGGCAAAGGCGCAGAACCGCGAAAGCGACCTCGCCTTCCTCCGCCGCCTCGGCCGGGAGCGCGGCGCGGTAGCGAAGATTGCACGCGGCGCGCTGATCTTCTCGCCGATCGCCGCCGGTGTCACGCCGACCGGCAAACCGATCGGAACCGTCACCATCGCGCGGCGCGACGGTGACGCCCACCAGTTCAGCCGCCAGAAGCGCGACGACGTTCCGGGCGTGAAGGCGACGTGGCACGACCGGAAGTCCGGCAAGCGCGAGCATTTTGTGGTCGGGGAGGTAGAGGGGGCAAAGACGCTATCGCGCGTCTACGCCAACGAGGCGGACGCGCAGGCTGCTGCCAATGCGGCGAATGGTCGCGCGGGGCGGGAGCCGGCTTCGCTCAGCCTTAAGCTCACGTTGGGGCGGCCCGACATTCATGTTGAGACGAAGGCAAACGTCAGCGGCTACAAAGTTCCGATCAATGGTGCCGCTTGGCTGGTGGCAGAGGTCGTGCACTCGTTTGGCGATCGGGGCTATCTAACGGACCTCAAGCTTGAGGCGGCTTGAGGCGGCTTGAGGCCAGCTTTCCGGCAAAGCAGCCGGACCGCATTCGCCCATTTCTTGCCATTCCCCGCCGCCAGCACGCTTCGTTATTGCGGACGTTTGTTCAGCAAGACACGATGATAGTGCCACCCCTCCCAGCCAAAGGCGTCATCGGTCAGCTCACGGCAACGCTACCGATCGCGATACGAATGCCACGGAGCGATGAGGGCGGAAGTTCGATCACGCCCAGCGCAACCGGCTAGTCGACCAACTGACGCGCACGCGATTTATCAGCCCCAGGGTACAACGCCCGCCCGACGGCGCCGTAGCTCGGGCTGCTGCCCAAACGCTGTATTCGTTCAATAACGTAGGCCAGTTACTTGATACGCCGAAGCGTAGATGGTGACGGGCCAACATGTGCCCTCATCGACAATCTAAGCCGACAGCCCGCTCGGGTAATGTTGGGGAATATGGCAACAATTCTAGCTAAGAATTAGTGAGTTGTGTACATTCGCGAGGGCCCGCGAGCCGCTGGTTAGAAAGTTTTGGTAGCTGAACCTTTCAGCCACAAAATCATGCGCGGCGCTTCCTATCTGTGCGGCATTCTCGGGATTATTAAATATTTCGAAGATTCGTTCCGCAAGCGAGCTAGGACTATTTTCTTCAGCTATCCAACCCGTCTTGCCGGGAATGACGCTATTTTTCAGTTCACCTACGGGGGTAGTTAGAACTGGCAGTCCAGCGTGCATGGCTTCGTGGGCAGCTATGCAGAGTCCTTCGTTTCGCGATGGCTGGATGTAGCCGTGCAATTGGGCGAGGAACTCATATGGGTCGCTACGATACCCTGCGAATTTTATATTGGTCACCCCACGTTCTTCCGCGAGTTTTTCTAGCGAAGCTCGCTGTTTTCCAGTGCCGGCAATTTCGAACGAGATTTGCGATGCCACCTCTGGATAACGCTGAGACAATATCGCTACCGCTTCGATCAGAACGTCGTATCGCTTGTTTTTATGTAGACGTCCTAGGCTCCCAAAGCGAAATATGCCGGTGCCGTCCCACATTTGAGCACGAGGCTGCTCAGGATCAGCGTAGAACAGTGGCCACACGTCAACGTCTTTTGACTCTAGGCTAAGCGACGAGACCGCGAAATCAGCAGCGGCCGTTGAGTCCGCTATCCACCGCTTCGTGAACCGCTTTGTAATACGTAAAATACGTCGATTTGACGGTTTCAAAAATGCGTTATGTTGCCAGGCGACGACTGGTGTTCCCGTGATTGCGCCGGCGATTTGCCCGTAGACAGTAGCTTGAATCATGGAAGTCCAGATCACGTCAGGCTTTTCCTGTCGGATCACGCCGAGCAGTCTGCGCAACGGTTTAGCATGCTGATGAAGCCGGTCGCCGATGAAACGGTAAGGGATGCCGGCTTCGCCAAGGCGTTTGCACGCCGCACTATCTTTGCCAATGACCGCTATTACCTCGACAACATGTCCTAGGTCTTTCATCACCTTTACAACGTCCGCGATCGGCATCGCGGCTCCAAACCCATCGAGCATTGTAACCAAGTATATAATTTTCATAAGCGAACGCCCTGACAGATTCTAACTCAAACTGCGATCAAGGGGTGTTGCTATGATACTCTCGGGCAATTATGCCAATATAGATCAGGGCGACGATCAAAAGAAAGTATGCGACATAGATCGCAATTTGACGCCACTTTACGCTCGACCCGCCCATAATCGCTACTATCCTTAATGCTCGTGCGAGCGTTTTTATCTGCGCCCTTTAACGATCCTATGCCGCGGAGATACCCTCCACCGCAGTCGATCACATTCCACAAATAATTGCAGATTGAGCAGCTTACGGCACGATGTACCTCTACGATACCCCAGACAGACAGAGATGTACGTCCAGAGCGATCGGAAATGGATCATGGCTCCGTATTCGTCTGCTAACGCCCATTCAGTGTTCGGCTCGGCATCGGCTTGAACCGCCCAGTTTCTGCCGTTCGGAAGGTAATCCGAGCTGTCGGAAACCAGACATTGCCGACGCGAGCCACTCAAGATAGCTTCTTGCAATGTGGGCTTTCTTCCTTTGGAACATCGCGGCCCGGGCCGCCGGCATCTATTGCTTAACGAAGGCGGTCATCGACCTCCCCGCACGGAGGTATGCGTGAGGCATCATTGGCTTGCTGAAGGGAGTAGTATTCTTCGTGACGCCGATTCAGACGCACGCCGTTAAGGTCGACCTGCATGGCTGATGTCGATCCCCTTCGGCTAAGCTGCACAGAGCAAGGCTTTATAGACGCCTTTCGTGAGCACGGCTTTCTCTCTCCTTACATCGAAGAAGCCGTGCCCGCGTATGTTCGCCAACACGCTGAGTGGTTCGCGCATGCCGAAGCTTTGAACAGAGCAGGGCTCGATGCCTTCTACCGCCGCGACCACGGTGTGGTAGGACTGTCGAGCCACCACCCTGTGTCGTTGTCTATCAGGATGACTTTTCGGGCACTTTCGGCCTTTCAAGGAGCACTGATCCTTTATCGCCGTGCAATGGTGCAGGAAGGGGATACCCTTACGCGCAACATTTACGAGACGGCATTTTGGCTCGGCTACCTTCACAAGGATGGGGCCGCCGCCACCCGTGCCTTCCTCAACGATGAGCGCAAGTCGCAAAAGGCGCGCGCTTCCTACTATTTGGAGCAGTTTGCCTCCAAGGCATATGATCCCAACCCCGAGATTGAAGCGCAACTTCGGGAGCAACTGGCGGAACTTAAGTCGAAGATCACTAAAACCGATGATGTGTCGGTGCAGGAGGCGGCGAAGCGCAGCGGCCTTTACGGCTATTACGAGACTTACAAGCACCTGAGCGCCGGATCGGCGCACAACTCGCTAAACAGTCTTCACCGCTATCTAAACCGCAATCCCGATGGCTCCTATGATGGTCACACTGTAGGTCCAGATCCCGACGCCCTAGTCGATGCTCTCCCAGTTCTGTGCATCGGCCTTGGCGTCACGCTGGCAATGTTTTGCACAATCGTGGCGATAGGCAACCGGGAGGATGAGCTACAGGCGCTGCTCATCAGGACAGATACGATGCGCAAAGCTCAGAAGGCGGCGGGCGGTGGTATTGCCACTATGGCGTGACCTAATTTCGCAGGGTCACAAATCGTCGCGGCGTCTGAGAGAGCGTCTTGCTTCGCTGTCCCGACTGGTTCCTTTTCGGGAAAACGGGGAATCCCGCAATGTAGGCTATTGCCACCCGCCGCGCGGAAGCCGCCGTTCCGCTTTCCACAATTTCGGTCATTCAGCCAATCGGCAGCATTTGGTTGCACGTCAAACCGCTGGGCTGATCCAGTACGCAATCGAAGCGTGTCGCTGTGGAAAGAACGGCATTGAGCAACAGCTAGTTTCGGCAGACACCCTCTATTTTTGTAGGAAATGGTGTCGTACGGAGCGGAACATAATAAGAACGATATGAGTCGGCGATATGGTGTCAGTGTTCCAGTCTCAGCCTCGATGCGAGCGCGGATGCGCTCGATGCGAAACCACCTGCGCTATGCTCGCCGTCGTGCGGGACGATCGTCATGACCACCTTCAGTTTCGCCTGGCGGAGCATCGACATCGTCCGAGTCCTCGAACACTAGCGGCCCTTGGAGAAGCCCGAGCCCTTTGGGCAGCATCCGTGCAAGCTCATCAGAAAGAGCATCCTGAGACATCCCCTCGGACGCCTTCAGAATGCCAAGAAACATTCGGGCCAAGGCCCGCTGATCAGGCAGCAGTACCTGCATGGTGGCGACCTGCACGGTCGGCCTAGGGCGCGGGGGAGCGGCGCCTTCATGGGGATCATCGACGTCACCCGTGAGATAGGCCGGCGACGTCGCCAGTTCTCGCGCGATCGCCGCGATATGCGTCGAGCCACGAGACTGCCCGACGACCAGCTTATGGATGGTCTGCTGGCTGATGCCCACGCGTCGCGCCAGTTCGGACTGCGACAGTCCATTGGCTTTCAGCCGCTCAGCTAATCGTTCACCGTCAATCATTTCAGCACGCTACAACCAATGGTGTAGTTGCATATGGACGAATATGTGTTGACGTGACTACAACCATATGTGTAGTCGAGGGGTATGGATATCGCATCCCCTTCCGCGTCGCTGAAAACGGCGGTTCTCAAATCAGGTTCGCAATCCGCGTTCGCACGGCTGTGTGGCGTTTCGCAGACCGCCGTCTGGAAATGGCTGCAATCCGCAAAGCGCCTGCCCGCTGAGCATGTGCTCAAGGTTGAGCGGGCGACCGGCGTTTCCAAGCATCTTCTTCGTCCCGACATCTACCCCGAGACTGACGAAGTAATCGCGAAGGCAGCCGCCGTCGATTGTAATCAATCGGCAGTTTTCCAGCGGAGGGCTTCGCTGTGACCAAGCCCCGCATCCCCGACAGTTTTCCCGACGCGATGATCAAGGTTCTTGCGCAGATCAAAGGGGAAGGCGCCGCTGCCGCAGTCGGCAAAGCCGTAAGCACCGTTTACGCGTGGGCCAACCCGAACAGCGACACGCTGCCGTCGCTTCTCGAAGCCCTCGCGCTCGACACCGCGCACCGGCTTGCTGGCGGCGAGGGGGCGCCGTTCCGCGACGCGTTCAGTCATCAGCTCGGCATCAAGGTCAAGCAAGAGGATGCCTGCCGACGCCAGCTGGTCGCGGACTCGATCGACTTCGTCCGCGAGGCAGGTGAACTGACTTCCGCCCTTTTCAGCGTCTCCCAACCCGGCGCCTCCCCGCTCGATCATCATCGCGCGCTGGTCGAGGCTCAGCAGGTTGACGGCGTTCTGCGTCGCATCCGCCGGCGCCTGCCAAATTTCCTTCGTCCCGCCATGTCGACGGGGCCGGGGAATGCCGGGGGGACCCATCAGTGACGAAGAAAAGAAACTACACGCCCCGCGTTCCCGCGACGGTGTGCCCGCACTGTCTGACACGCTCGATCGCCTATGACTCGGTCGAGATCGACCGGCTGACGCGCGAGATCCGCTATGTTTGCCAGAACCCCGATTGCGGCCACACCTTCGTGGCGCAGCTCGGCATTTTCCGCACGGTGCGACCGAGCATGATCCCGAACCCGGCGATCCGCCTGCCGCACGGCCAGTGGCGCTCAAAGCCCGCGAACGACGACAACCGCGTGCCCGCGAACGACGACCAGCCCGACGCGGCGGAGGTTTCGCCAGCCCCCGGCTAATCCCCTGATCTAACCCCTGCGGCCGATCCGCTGCGAGCCTGCTGAACCATCCCCCCGTCACTCCGGAAGATCCCGCTTCCGGCGCCGCCACCCCTTTGTCTGAAAGGATTGCCCCATGATCCATGTCGCGATGCCCACCGAACGACGCCGCCCGGCACCCTCGGTCCTCCTGCCGCTGACGCCTGCGCGCTATCTGCGCCTGCGTCGTGTTGCCGCCGGCCTGTCCGTCGACGCGGTCGCGCGCAGCATCAGCGCGAATAATCAGGCCGAGGCACGGGCGCTCGTCATGCTGCTCGAAACCGAGGGGTCGACGGCGCGCTATCGCGAGACCGTCGACGCATTCGCCGATGCCTTCCCGATCGACATCGACGTGTACTTTCAGCTCCGCGATACGCCCGCCATAGATCATCCCCGGATCTGCCGCGGCTGCGGGTGCAGCGAGAGCGATCCGTGCGTCGCCGGCGACGGCTCGCATACGTGCGGCTGGCGCGGGCCCGCGACGTGCTCGCGCTGCGCTACGGCTCCTGCCGCACCGGTGCTCCAGTGATCGCCGCCGCTGTAACCAGCCGCACGCGCATCGAACGCCGCATGCGTCAGCGCCGCGTGGCGAAGGTCGTCGTGGCGATCGCGCTCGCCGTGATCTGGGTGCCGGTCGCGATCATCATGCTCGCCGCCGGCATGGCGGATCGGCGCGGTTGATGGCCCAGCACATCCTCCACGGCTTCGGCATCGGCTTGCTCGCGGGCGGTGGCGCTGCGGCGCTCGGCGTCATCGTCGGGTCCGTCGCACCGCAATGGCAGCGCATCTGCCGCCTCGCCCTCGGCAACGTCGAGCCGGCCCTTAACCCGCCTGTCCAGGAGGCCATCCGATGAACGTGGTGGAACAGCCGCGCTTGCCCATAGGCTATCGGGTCCTTGCGGTCGGCACTGCGTCGCTGCTCGGCTGGATGCCCCTCGTCGCATGGTGGGCCTTGTGACGCCGCAGACGTCGCAGTCTGCCACGGCCGACATACCTTGCGGCGTCCCTGCTGGCGCCGCCCGTCGCCCCTGCTCGGAGACGTTCGACGGTCTTGGCGAAACGCTTTCTACAAGAACGCCCACTGGCGCGCCCTCTGGCCTCCCAAGCACCTGCAGGAATTCCATGGTGATCAGCACCGCTCCCCCCGAAGCACGCGAGATCGAAACGTCCGCAGCTCTTGAGAGCCGTTCCCCAAAGCGGGAACAGCGCGGCCTCCCGATCGAGATATCGCGGATGATGGGGCTCCAAACCGCATACGAGATCCTCGGCGGCAAAAAGGCGCTGGCGGATGCGCTAGGGGTTTGCGTTCGAAGCCTGAACCACAAACTCAACGCCGATCGCGGTGTGTCGAATCTCGACCTGTTCGTGACCGCCAAGACGCTTGAGACGCGCGCCGCAAAGATGGTGCAGCATGCAGCAAAGCTCCGCGCGGTCCTCGCCGATACCCAGCTCGATTCGATCCAGTCATGAGCGCGCGCGCCCTCGTTCGCCAAGCCGATCTCGCGCGCGTTCTCCGTGCGGCTGCGAAAGTCGGCATTCCCGTGCGCGTCGAGATCGAACCCGGTCGGATCATCGTGACGACCGGGGCAGGGGTCGTCCCCGCCGGCGCGAACAGCCTGGACGAGATGTTCGCGTGAAGCGGCGTTGGTTGCCCAAGCACGTCAGCACGTTCCGCGACCGGCATGGCAAAGCCCATTACCGGTATCGCCGGACGGGCTTCGTCACCTATTATTTCAAGAACGAGCCGGGGACCGACGCGTTTCTGGCCGAGCTGCGCGCGTGCAACGAAGGCGTCAGCGCGCCTGCGATCGAGGCCGGCGCCAACCGCGCCGCAGCCGGCACGTTCGACGACCTGCTATCGCGCTATTACCGCTCGCCCGACTTCCTCGATCCGGGCGAGCGCACACGCGTCGTCTATCGCGGAACGCTCGAGCGTTGGCGCTCGCGGACCCGCAAGGGGCGGCGGTACGGCGAGATCATGGTGCGCGAGCTGCAGCCGCGGCACGTCGAGGCGATGCTCGCCGAGCTGCTGCCGCACCGGACGTCGGCGAACATGCTCCGCAAGCGGCTCTCCGCGCTGATGAAGTTCGCCATGCGTATCGGCATGGCCGGCTCGAACCCGGTCATCGTCACGCGGCCCTTCAAGATCAGCGGGGGCGGGTTTCACAGCTGGAGCGAGGAAGAGATCGCCGCGTACGAACGGCGCCACGCGATCGGCACGGTCGCGCGGCTGGCGTTCGATCTGATGATCTGGACGGGCCAGCGCGGTGGTGACGCCCGCAAGATGGGCCCCGCCAGCGTCCGTGACACCCGGCTCGAACTGACGCAGGAAAAGACGAAGGTCTTCGTGTCGCTGCCGATCATGCCCGGCTTGGCGGAATCGATCCTGGCGACGCCGACGGTCGGCGCGTTCTTCGTCGTCACCGAGTTCGGCAAGCAGTTCTCGGTGAAGGGCTTCGGCAACAAGTTCCGCCAGTGGTGCGACGAGGCTGGATTGCCGAATTGCTCCGCGCACGGGCTGCGCAAGGCGGCTGCGCGGCGCTTCGCCGAGGCCGGCTGCTCGAATCAAGAGATCAAGGCGTGGACCGGTCACACGACCGACAGCGAGGTCGCGCGGTACACAGCCGCCGCCGATCAGCGCACGCTTTCCGACACCGCCGCAGGCAAGCTTTTGGCTAACCTTGCGGAAAGGTTAGCCAAAGATGCCGCTAAGGCATTGAAATCAGGGGAAAATAAATGAAGTTTGGTGCACCCGACTGGATTCGAACCAGTGGCCTCTGCCTTCGGAGGGCAGCGCTCTATCCAGCTGAGCTACGGGTGCCTGAGGCGTGCGCGTAGCAAAGCCTAGTCGGGTGCGCCAGCCATTTTCTTGGCCGTGCCGATCTTGGCGGCGAGCTTGGGCGGCGGGGTCTTGGGCTTGAACGCGCACAGGTCCGCGACGAGGCAGCGCCAGCATTCGGGGGTGCGCGCCTTGCAGACATAGCGGCCGTGCAGGATCAGCCAGTGATGCGCGTGGAGGCGGAAGGGCTGCGGCGTCGCCGCGTCGAGCTTCAGCTCGACCGCGAGCGGGGTCTTGCCGCGCGCGAGGCCGGTGCGGTTGCCGACGCGGAAGATGTGCGTGTCGACCGCGAAGGTCTCCGCGCCGAACGCGACGCTGAGCACGACATTGGCGGTCTTGCGGCCGACGCCGGGCAGGCGTTCGAGCGCGGCGCGGTCGTTCGGGACGATGCCGCCATACTCGTCGACGAGCATCTGCGACAGCGCGATGACGTTCTTGGCCTTGGTGTTGTACAGGCCGATCGTCTTGATGTGCTCCTTCAGCGCGTCGATCCCGAGCGCGAGCATCGCCTGCGGCGTGTCGGCGATGCGGAACAGCGCGCGCGTCGCCTTGTTGACGCCGATGTCGGTCGCCTGTGCGGACAAGGCGACCGCGACGACGAGCGTGTAGGGATTGACGAATTCGAGCTCGGTCTCGGGATGCGGATCGGCCTCGGCGAGCCGCGCATAGAAGTCGACGACGTCGGCCTTCTTCACTGGCTCACAGCCCCAGCACGTCGCCCATCCGGTAGCGGCCGGCGGGCTGGTCGGCGAGCCAGAGCGCGGCGCGCACCGCACCGCGGGCGAAGATGCTGCGATCGTCGCCGCGGTGGTTGAGCTCGATCCGCTCGCCTTCGCCCGCGAAGATCACGCTGTGGTCGCCGATCACCGATCCGCCGCGCAGCGACGCGAAACCGATCGTCCCCTCGCTGCGTGCGCCGACCAGCCCGGCGCGGCTGTCGACGCGCAGTTCTGCAAGCGTCGAATCGCGCCCGCGCGCGGCGGCCTCGCCGAGCAGGAGCGCGGTGCCCGAGGGGGCGTCGACCTTGTGCCGGTGATGCATCTCGACGATCTCGACGTCCCAGTCGGGGCCGAGCCGGGCCGCGGCCTCGCGCACCAGGATACCGAGCAGCGTGACGCCGAGCGAGGTGTTGCCGGTCTGGAGGATCGCGATGTCGGCGGCCGCCGCGTCGATCAGCGATTGGTGCTGCGGGGTCAGGCCGGTCGTGCCGATGACGAGCGCGGTGCCCGCCGCGCGCGCGGCGGCGAGATGCGCCTCGATCGCCGAGGGGGTCGAGAAGTCGACCAGCACGTCGGCGGCTGCCGCGAGCGGGCTGGGGTCGTCGCCGGCATCGACGCCGCCGGCGAGCGTCGCGCCCGCGCTCTCGATCGCGTCGGTGATCGCGCGGCCCATCCGGCCGGCGCTGCCATAAATGCCGATCGCGGTCATGCGGGCCCGGGGGGCGGACGGAGGCGAGGTCGGTGCAATCATGCGCGCGCTTTCGCACGAAGCGGGGGGTCGCGAATAGACCCCAAATCCGCGCGATAGCGTTATCGCGGGACGGGCGGGAGCGATCGGACGAGGTCGAGATCGGCGGGCTTGTCGACATCGACCGCGGCCAGCCCGTACGGCGTCGCGACCGCTGCCGCGACCAGCCCCGCCTTGCGCCCGAGATGCGCGATCGCATCGCCCAGCGTCAGCCGGCCCAGCGCATAGCGTAGCAACAGCCCCGGGCCGAGCCGGCGGACGATCCGCCACGGCCGCTTGCGATCCGCCTCGACCTGCCGCCACAGATCGATCGCGGCGATCGACCTGGGGGTAGCGAAGCGGAACAGGTTGCACCCCGACCAGCCGCCATCGGCGAAGCGGAGATAGGTGCGTCGCGTCCCCGGCGCCGCCGCCTCGACCACGTCGCGGCGCGCGAGCAGCACCGCGACATCGGCGTCGGCGGGGATGTCGGCCTGGAACCGCGTGATCCATTCGGGCCGGAGCAGCGCATGATCCGCGGTGGTGACAAGCAGCGGGGTGCCGAGCGTGGCGATCCCGTCGCCGACGCTCAGACTCGGACCGCTCGCGGCGTCGAGCACCCGCAGCCCCAGCGCGACCGCATGATCGCGCACCGCGTCGTCCGATACCGATACCGCGATCACGCCCGCGCCGGCCTCGCGCAGCGCGTCCGCGACCCGCGCGAGCAAGGTCCGCCCCTCGAGCAGAATGAGCGCCTTGTGCGCGACGCCCGCATAGGCCGCGAGCGGATCGACGCCGCCGCGCGACCCGGCGAGGATCAGCGCGTTGAACGGCGCGCGGCCACGGGTCACGGCGTCCGTCATGCCGCCTGCCGCGCGCGCCAGACGCGCCACAGCACGCCGGGCGCGGCGAGGATCGGATGCCGTTCGGCCCAGGGCGACAGCGGCACGGCGATCCCGGTGTGCCGCTCGATCTTCCACGCGCCGTAACGCGCGGCGCCGTCGAAGGTGAAGGCGGCGCGCATCAGCCGGGCGATGTTGATCGGCTTGCCCGCGCGCCGCCGCAGCCGCCACGCGCGCAGCACCGCGGCGCGGCGTGCGGCCGGCAGGGCAGGGCGCAGCGCCTCGCCCTCGGTCGTCACGGCGATCCCGTCCGCCGCCCAGGCGAGCGGGAGCAGCCGGTCATAGCGGTCGGGGTCGAAGCCGATGATCTGATCCTCGCGCCCGCCCTTTTCGACGCGGAATTCGGCGGCATAGGTCTGGCGGAACAGCGCCCGCCAATAGTCGCGCGGGGTGCCCGTCTCGGGGCCAAGCGCGGCGGCGAACCGGGCGGCGGAGCGTGCGGCGGCGGCGATCGCCTCGGCGATCCGCGCGGTCGTCGCCTCGTCGCGCGACCACACCAGCGCACAAGGCTGGACGAAGCGCGTCCAGATCGTCGTGTCGAGCGTCCCCGCGTCCGCCGCTTTGGCGAAGGTCGACAGCCGCATCGTCGCGATCTTCGCGCGCAGCGTCTCGCCCGCCTCGTCGAACTCGCGGTAGCTGACGGTCGGCCAGATGCCGCGTTCGGGCGCGCCCGCGGTCAGCACGTAGAAGTCGAGCACCCCCTCGGTCGCGCCGGTCCGCAGGTT
>Ga0308164_10000743_pt1 | contig 45696 bp, 41 predicted proteins | sample PhyTR2_FD_201031 | JGI IMG/M metagenome (GOLD analysis project Ga0308164, IMG submission 201031) | Phyllosphere microbial communities from UC Gill Tract Community Farm, Albany, California, United States - DLSLT.R2 | ecosystem: Host-associated > Plants > Phyllosphere > Unclassified | place: USA...
TTGTACCACTTGGCCCATTCGTCGGCGTCCTGCAGGCGGAAGTCGGCCGACAGGTCGATGACCTTGGTGCCGGCAGCCAGCAGCTCGCCGGCCAGTGAGTGGGCGACGCCGTGCGGGGTGGCGAAGAACACCACGTCGCAGGCCGCCAGGGTTTGCACGTCGGGCACGCTGAACGCCAGGCCGTTGAAGTGCCCACGCAGGTTCGGGTACAGGTCGGCGACGGGCAGGCCGGCTTCCGATCGCGAGGTGATCACGGCCACTTCAGCCTGTGGATGCTGTGCCAGCAGACGCAGCAGTTCGACACCGGTGTAACCCGTGCCGCCAACGATACCGACCTTGACCATATAACCGTTCCTCACTCAAGCAACCGACTGGAAAGCGCCCGATTCTAGAAGGCTACGCGCGCGGTAACAACCGTTGTGGTGACGGACTGCACCGCAAACCACTACTATCGAGCCACCGTGAACTTGGGAAACTATTAGAAATGCTCTACTTATGGATAAAAGCACTGCACATCGTCAGCATGGTCTGCTGGTTTGCCGCGCTGTTCTACCTGCCGCGCCTGTTCGTGTACCACGCGCAGAGCGAAGACAGCGTCAGCCGCGACCGCTTCATCGTGATGGAGCGCAAGCTGTACCGCGGCATCATGGGGCCCTCGATGATCGCCACCCTGGTATTCGGCGGCTGGCTGCTGTACCTCAACCCCGGCTGGATGCAGCAGGGCTGGATGCACGCCAAGCTGACCCTGGTGGTGCTGTTGATCGGCTATCACCATATGTGCGGCGCGCAGCTCAAGCGCTTTGCCCGGGGTGAGAACAAGCGAGGCCATAAGTTCTATCGTTGGTTCAATGAAGTACCGGTGCTGTTTTTGTTGCTGATCGTCATACTGGTGGTGGTCAAACCTTTCTGATTTCCACCAGCACCGACAAGGACGCCACAGATGCAAGACCTTTCACCCTACGCCGCGCCGCAATCGAGCCTGGAACCCGCACCGGTTGCGCCTGCGCAGCTCAAGGTCTTGTCACTGAAAGGGCGAATAGGCCGCCTGCGCTATATGGCCTGGATGACCGCGACCGTGCTGCCGCCCGTGCTTATCGGGATGTTGGGCACATTCGCGATGAAGGGTATCGCGCAGTCACTGGCCAGCAGTGTGCTGGTCATCGTGGTGTCCATCGCCGTGCTGGTGGTCACTGTGCCGCTCAATGTGCAGCGGCTGCATGATATCGGCTGGTCAGGCTGGCTCTTCCTGCTGACCTTCGTGCCAGGTGTGAACAGCGTGTTCCCCTTCATCATGATCTGCGCGCCCGGCAAGAAGGACAGCAACCGCTACGGCCCACCACCGCCGCCCAACAGCCTGGCGGTGAAAGTGCTGGCGACCCTCTGGTTCATCGTGATGGCGCTGGTGCTCCTGGCCGCGATTACCGGCAGGTTCAACTTGCTGAAATCTTGAACCGGCAATCTCCCCGCTCGCTCAAATCCGCAGCAGGTCGGTGAAAGGGTAAACTACCGCCCTCGCTCCCCATCCCCCAAGGTTGGGGCCGACCGCACGGAGAATTGCATGCCCCGTTACACCCTGATCACCGGCGCCTCCAGCGGCCTCGGCCTGGCATTGGCCGAAGCCCTGGCGCGCCGTGGTCGCAACCTGATCCTGGTGGCCCGCCAGCGCGATCCGCTGGAGGCCATCGCCCTGGAGCTGGCCCAGCGCTTCGACGTCGAAGTGCTGATTCGCGCCTGCGACCTGGGCGAACCCTTGCGCCTGTCCGGCTTCCTGCTGGAACTGGAAGAAAGCGAGCGGCGCATCGAGTTGCTGGTCAATTGCGCCGGCATCCGCTCCTACGGCCCGTTCCTGGCTCAGGACTGGGGGCTGGAACAAGACCTGATCGAACTCAACGTCCTTGCCCTCACCCGCCTGTGCCATGCACTGGGCAACGCCATGGCCATCCAGGGCGGCGGGCAGATTCTCAACGTCGCCTCCCTCGCCGCCTTCCAGCCGGGGCCGTGGATGGCCAGCTACAGTGCCAGCAAGGCCTACGTGCTGCACTTTTCCGAAGCCCTGCGCGAAGAGCTCAAGCGCATCGGCATCAAGGTCTCGGTGCTGTGCCCGGGGCCGGTGCGCTCGCCCCTGCGCAATATTGCGCGGCTGCAAGGCGCCAGCCAGGTGCTCAGCCCCGAGGAAGTGGCGCTGTACACCGTGCGCGCCCTGGAAAAGAACCGCGCCATCATCATCCCTGGCCGCCGCAACCGCTGGCTGGCCAACGCCGCGCGGCTGGGCTCGCGCTGGCTGGCGCGCAAGATCAGTGGCTACATCAATACCACCTACTCGCCGCGCTGATACACTGCAACCCTAGCGCCCGGCCGTAGCAGGCCGCACTTCACGCATGGAGAAACCGCTGTGGAAACTCTGTTCACCAAGATCATCAACCGGGAAATCCCGGCCAAGATCATCTACGAGGACGACCAGGTCCTGGCCTTCCACGACATCGCGCCGCAAGCGCCGGTGCATTTCCTGGTCATCCCGAAGAAAGCCATCCGCACCCTCAACGACCTCACCGAGGAAGACAAGGGCCTGGCGGGGCACATCCTGTTCACCGCCCAGCGGCTGGCGAAGGAACTGGGCTGCGAGGAAGGCTTCCGCGTGGTCATGAATTGCAATGAACTGGGCGGCCAAACCGTCTATCACATTCATATGCACGTGCTGGGGCAGCGCCAGATGCACTGGCCACCGGGTTGATGGGCAGCCAAAGCACAACGAACGTGCGTTAAACTGACCGCCGCGATTTCAACCGGAGGTGCCCCAATGGCTACCGAACGTCACTACTCCCCCATCGACCGCCTGCTGCTGCAGGCCGACACCGCCATGCGCACCCTGCTGCCGTTCAGCGGCCAGCCGTCGCGCCCGTCGCCGGCCATCGTCAAGCCCGATGCCACGCTGGACGAAACCGAGACCCGGCACATCGCCGGCCTGATGCGCATCAACCATACCGGCGAGGTCTGCGCCCAGGCGCTGTACCAGGGCCAGGCGCTGACCGCCAAGCTGCCCCAGGTACGCAAGGCCATGGAGCACGCCGCCGAAGAAGAAGTGGACCACCTGGCCTGGTGCGAGCAGCGCATCCGCCAGCTGGGCAGCCACCCTAGCGTGCTCAACCCGCTGTTCTATGGCATGTCGTTCGGCATCGGCGCGGCCGCCGGGCTGATCAGCGACAAAGTCAGCCTGGGCTTCGTCGCCGCCACCGAGCATCAGGTGTGCAAACACCTCGACGAGCACCTGCTGGAATTGCCCGCTGAAGACCAGAAGTCCCGCGCCATCCTCGAGCAGATGCGCACCGACGAGGAATTGCACGCCGAATCTGCCCTGGGTGCGGGCGGCCTGCGCTTCCCGGCGCCAGTGAAGCTGGGCATGAGCCTGCTGGCGAAAGTGATGACCAAAAGCACCTACCGGGTGTAATGCCATCCATTGAAACGAAAAAGGAGCCTCTCGGGGCTCCTTTTTTTTGCAGTGCGGTACCGCGTAACCCTCAACCCAGCTCGACGATCTCGTAATCGTGGGTAATCTCCACGCCCGCGGCACCAAGCATGATCGAGGCGGAGCAGTACTTCTCCGCCGACAGCTCGACCGCACGCTTGACCTGCGCTTCCTTGAGCCCACGGCCCTTGACCACGAAGTGCATGGCGATCTTGGTGAACACCTTGGGATCCACCGGCGCGCGCTCGGCGTCGAGGAATACTTCGCAGCTTTCGATCGGCTGGCGGGATTTCTTCAGGATGCTGACCACGTCGAAGTTGCTGCAGCCACCCAGGCCGATCAGCACCATCTCCATGGGCCGCACGCCCAGGTTGCGCCCGCCGCTTTCCGGCGGCCCGTCCATGACCACCACATGACCGCTTCCCGACTCGCCCAAGAACAGGGCTTCACCGGCCCACTGGATACGCGCTTTCATCGCCCGGACTCCCCTGTTGAAAAAAATGGCGGCCAGCTTAGCACAAGCCTGGTTTTCTGCTGTCTGTCCTGCATGCCCTGGGAAGCCGAAGCACTTCGAGTACCCATGTCGTAAATAAGAGGATACAAAGATTCATGTCTGATAAGCTGACGCCAAATTGATGGCACTTTGATGCCTCTCCCTTTGGACGAGTCCCACTTACGCTCGCGGAATTCCCTTATGGCTGTTGTGCTCCCGGTCAAGATCAAGAACATCGAGAACTTGTTAGGCCACTGTCATCGTCGTCGCTTTGCCGCGAAGAGCAACATCATCTGCGCGGGCGAGCAGTCGCAGACGCTGTCGTTCATCATCAAGGGCTCGGTCACCATTCTGATCGAAGACGACGACGGTCGGGAGATGATCATCGCCTACCTCAACCCCGGCGACTTCTTCGGGGAGCTGGGGCTGTTCGAGCCTGCCGAGCTGACCCGCGAGCGCAGCGCCTGGGTGCGCGCCAAAACCGAATGCGAAGTGGCGGAGATCGGCTACGACAAATTCCGCGAACTGGCGCAGCAGAACCCCGACTACCTCTATGCCCTCGGCAGCCAGATGGCCCAGCGCCTGCGCAACACCACGCGCAAGGTCGGCGACCTGGCGTTCTTCGACGTGACCGGCCGGGTGGCGCGCTGCCTGCTGGAATTGTGCAAGCAACCCGACGCCATGACCCACCCCGACGGCATGCAGATCAAGATTACCCGCCAGGAAATCGGCCGTATCGTCGGTTGTTCGCGGGAGATGGTCGGGCGCGTGCTCAAGGACCTGGAAGAACAGAACCTGGTCAGCGTCAAAGGCAAGACCATGGTGGTGTTCGGCACCCGCTGAAGCGCCGCTAGCCCTTGGCGGAGACCTCGGCGAGCATTCGCCCGTAGTCGTTGCTCAACCGCTCGAACAGGTCCAGAGCGGCAAAGCGTTCATGCAGGGCGATATGGCTGTCGGCCCGGCAGCGCTGCGCGATCGAGCATTGCTGATTGAAGCGGTTGACCGCCCCCACCATCGCCGCGCGCTGATCATCCATCAGCATCGCGCCATGCACCAGGACCACCGGGCGGCGCCCGTAGCCCGGCAGATCATGGCTTTGCCGCCAGCGTTGCGCGGTGCCGACCCATTTGCGCTGGTCGAGATTGACGTTGTAGCGCCCATCGCAGAACGCCCCTTCGACTTCCCCCAATGATGGCTCACCGCCCCACGCCGCCAGAGCACTGCACAAGGGATCGCAGAGCCGATGGTAGGCGAGTTCCAGGCGGTTCTGGTCGCCCTCGCTGCGCGGCGCGATATAGACCAGCGCGACATTGACGGTCGCTGCCGACTGCGGCACCGGTTCGCCACCGGTTTCGCGCAACAGCACCGGCCACCCGGAGGCGGCCAGTTCGGCACAGGCAATATCAAAATTGGCCAGGCGGTTCATGCGCCGCGGCATCACCAGCGCATGGTCGGTGGGTTGCCAGAACAGCAAGCCATGGGGCCGTTCGCCCGCGCAGACCGCGGCGAGCAAATCCTGCTCGGCCAGCAGGCCCGCTTCAGTGGTGAGGCGTTGCACAAATTCCATTGTGTTTCCTCGAGAAGATCAAGAGCGCGCAGGCAAGCGGACCGCCGCGCGGCCAGCCCCTACCCGGACCGTATTGTCATTCAAATTGCTAGTTTGGAATACAGTCGGGGTAGGAGCTGGCTTGCTTGCGAGCTTGGCGTCGGCATGATCGCCGCCACTCCCACGCCAGCTCTGGCCAATCAATCCAGTGTAGGCACGCTGTTCTGAATGGCGCGCTCCGGGAAGAACAGACGCTGCAGTTCCTGGCCCGGGCTCTCGGCGCGCATGAAGGCCTCGCCCACCAGGAAGGAGTACACATCGCTGATTTCCATCAGCTCGACGTCGGCACGGTTGAGGATGCCGCTCTCGGTCACCACCAAACGATCCCGCGGGATGCGCGGCAGCAGGTCGAGGGTGTTTTCCAGGCTCACTTCGAAGGTGTGCAGGTTGCGGTTGTTGATACCCAGCAGCGGCGTGTCCAGGGTTTTCAGCGCGCGCTCCAGCTCGTCGCCATCATGCACTTCGACCAGCACATCCAGGCCCACACCCTTGGCGACGCTCGCCAGTTCGGCCATTTTCACGTCGTCCAGCGCAGCGACGATCAGCAGAATGCAGTCGGCGCCCAGCGCGCGAGCTTCGACGATCTGGTAGGGGTCGATCATGAAGTCCTTGCGGATCACCGGCAGGCTGCACGCGGCACGGGCCTGCTGCAGGTAGGCGTCGGCGCCCTGAAAGTAGTCGATATCGGTGAGCACCGACAGGCAAGTGGCGCCGCCCTTCTGGTAGCTGCGGGCGATATCGGCCGGCACGAAGTTCTCGCGGATCACGCCCTTGCTCGGCGAAGCCTTCTTGATTTCGGCGATCACCGCTGGCTGCTTGCGCTTGGCCTGCTCGATCAGCGCCTTGGCGAAACCGCGGGGCGCATCGGCCTTGGCCGCCAGTTGCTCGACCTCGGCGAAACTCACCTTGGCCAGGCGCTCGGCCACTTCCACGGCCTTGCGGGCCAGAATGTTTTCCAGAACCGTCGGTACGCTCATCCTTCATTCTCCTGCTTGAATACCGCGGTAAAGGCGCCCAGCTCTTCGAGTTTTTCCCGCGCCAGGCCTGTGTGCAAGGCGTCGTGGGCCAAGGCCACGCCTTCTTTCAGGGAGCTGGCATGATCGGCCGCATACAGAGCCGCGCCAGCGTTCAATACGATCATTTCCGCAGCCTTCTGGCCAGCTTCGGTCTTGCGCCGGCCGAGGGCGTCGCGAATCAGCTCCAGCGACTGCGCCGGGCTCTCGACCACCAGGCCGTAGAGGCTCTGGCTCTTGATGCCGAGGTCTTCAGGCTGCACCGTGTATTCGGTGATCACACCGTTCTTCAGCTCGGCCACGTGGGTGGCGGCGGCCAGGCTGAATTCGTCCATGCCGTCCTTGGAGTGCACCACCAGCACATGCTTGCTACCCAGGCGCAACAATACCTCGGCCAGCGGCCGGCACAGCGCTTCGCTGAACACGCCGACCACCTGGTGCTCGACGCCAGCCGGGTTGGTCAGCGGGCCGAGCATGTTGAAGATGGTTCGCAGGCCGAGTTCACGGCGCGGGCCGGCGGCGTGTTTCATGGCGCCGTGGTGGGCCTGGGCGAACATGAAGCCGATGCCGACGCTGTCGATGCAGCGCGCCACTTGTACCGGCGTGAGGTTCAGGTACACCCCGGCGGCTTCGAGCAAGTCGGCGCTGCCGCTTTTGCCCGACACCGCGCGGTTGCCGTGCTTGGCCACGGTGCAGCCCGCCGCCGCGACCACGAAGGCCGACGCGGTGGACACGTTGAAGATGTTGGCGCCATCACCGCCGGTGCCGACGATGTCGACGACGCCCTTCAGATTCTTGAGCTCGACCTTGCCGGCCAGCTCGCGCATGGCCGAGACCGCACCGACGATTTCATCGATGCTCTCGCTCTTCATGCGCAGGCCCATGAGGAAGGCGCCGATCTGGGCGTCGGTGCACTGGCCGGTCATGATCTCGCGCATCACATCGCGCATTTCCTCGGTGCTGAGGTCGAGGTTGCTGACCACGCGGCCCAGGGCCGTCTTGATATCCATGCTGTGTCCTTAGCCCTGACGGGCGCCGCCGGTCTGCTTGAGAAAGTTGGCGAACAGTTCGTGGCCCTGTTCGGTAAGGATCGACTCCGGGTGGAACTGCACGCCCTCGACGTTCAAGGTCTTGTGGCGCAGGCCCATGATCTCGTCGACCGAGCCGTCATCGTGCTGGGTCCAGGCGGTGACCTCCAGGCAATCGGGCAAGGTGTCGCGCTTGACCACCAGCGAGTGGTAACGGGTCACCGTCAGCGGCTGGTTGAGGCCGGCGAACACGCCCAGGTCGCGGTGGAACACCGGGCTGGTCTTGCCGTGCATCACCTGGCGGGCGCGCACCACGTCACCGCCATAGGCCTGGCCGATGGACTGGTGGCCCAGGCACACGCCGAGGATCGGCAGCTTGCCGGCGAAGTGCAGGATGGCGGCAATCGAGATGCCCGCTTCGGTCGGCGTGCACGGGCCTGGGGAGACGACGATGCGCTCCGGCGCCAGGGCTTCGATCTCGGCAATGGTCAGTTCGTCGTTGCGCACCACCTTGACCTCGGCCCCCAGCTCTCCCAGGTACTGCACGACGTTGTAAGTGAAAGAGTCGTAGTTATCGATCATCAAAAGCATGCTGCACCCAACCTACTGATGTTATGAGCGTTCGAAGGCGCCTGTAGCCCGCGACCTGCGTCTGAATGAATAGCCTGAAAACCGCCCGAAGCCACCCCGCCACCGTGCCAACGCCAGGAACGCGCGACCGGCGTGATTCTACGCGAGCGGGCGAGCGTTCGTGGGCAGTCGGGCAGAGGATTTTTCGTGGGCATCGGGCAATCTCCTAAGGGTTGGAGCCGCCGTGCCGGGGGAGTTATCTGAACCTGAACCTTGCTCACCCATCACGGCGGCAAGTGCGCTTTCAAGGCGCAACGACATGCCGCTTCCTATTGGAAGCGCCACCACTGCTGAGTGAAGGTCGTTGCGTTGCACATAACGTAAAGCTACCGGTGTGTGGTGAAGCGTCAGGCGGGCCTGGGCCGGAACTGCCGGCGCCAGAGGCTCAATGGTCCGGAGTATAGCCTGCGCTTCGCCGGCCTGTCGATACGGCGCGCGGCACCCGCCGTCGGGCTTGCAGGGGTAATCCTTCCTCGTCGTTCGCCGCTGCCGGGCTTGGTACTTTGCCCGGGCCTGGCAGGGATGCGTGGCGCCGCGACACAGGGACGACCACTGCCATAACAACAAGAAAGGACCATCCATGCCTACGCTCGACCGCGCCCCCGCGCTGGCTTGCGCACTCGCCCTCGCCTGCGCGCCCAATGTCTTCGCCGCCCCTTACTCCTCGCTTACGGTGTTTGGCGACAGCCTCAGTGATGCTGGCTACGCCCTGGCCGATGATGGCTCGCCGATTCGCTACACCAACCCAGTCGGGCCCACCTACCGCGAAGGTGAAGCCTTCGGACCCGTGGCGCCGATGCTGCTAGGCGCGCAACTTGGCCTCGCTGCGCCGACGCTGGCTTCGGTCACGGCGCAGGGGGACAACCATGCGGTGGGCGGGCTGCGTACGGATCAGATCCAGGCGACCATCAATGCTTTTCTAGAGGGCGGCCGCGCTGATCCCAACGCCCTCTACTACATCACCTCTGGCGGTAACGATTTCATCCAGCTCAGGGTGACCTCGGTGGGCGATGCGCAAAAGGCGGCCGACCGTTTGACGGCCAGTGTCGAGACCCTGCAAAGCAATGGCGCGCGCACGATCATGGTATGGCTGTTACCCGATCTCGGGCTGACGCCCGCCGCTTACGGCGGGTTCCTGCAGAGCCGGGTGTCGACCTGGTCCGGCGCCTTCAACCAACAGCTTCTCACCGGCCTGAGCCAAATCGACGCCGAAGTCATCCCCCTGAACATCCCCAAGCTGTTCGCCGAAGTCCTGCAAACACCGGAAGCCTTTGGCCTGGTACCGGGCACAGCCGCCATAGCCACCTGCTTCAACGGCCAAAGCTGCACCGAAAACCCCCAATACGGCGCCAACAGCCCCACTCCCGACCCCAGCAGGCTGCTGTTCAACGACGCCGCCCACCCCACCACCACCGGCCACCGCCTGATCGCCGACTACGCCTATTCCCTGCTCGCCGCACCGTGGGAAGTCACGCTACTGCCGGAAATGGCCCATGGCAGCCTGCGCACCCATCAGGATGAACTGCGTAGCCAGTGGCACGCCCCCTGGCAGGCACCCGGCAGCTGGCAACTGCTGCTGGCTGGCAGCGACCAACGCCTGGACCATCGCGCGCAAAGCACCTCGGCCCGCGCCGACGGCACCAGCCAGCAACTATTGCTCGGCACCAGCTACCGCCTTGGCGAGCACTGGCGCCTGGGCCTGGTCAATGGCTTCCAGCACCAACGCCTGACCGCCGGCGCCGCCGATTCGCGCTACAGCCTGGACAGCTACCTGCTCAGCGCTTTCAGCCAATACCGCGGCCAACATGCCTGGGCCGACCTGACCCTGACCGGTGGCCTGACCCGCTTCGACAGCCAGCGCCGCCTTGCATTGGGCAAACAGACGCGCACGGAGAAAGGCGACACCCACGGCACCTCGTGGGCATTGGCTGGGCGCTGGGGTTTCGACCTCGCCAAGGCTGGCAGCCCGTGGCAGCTGGCGCCGTTCCTGAGCGCCAATTACGCCAGCACTCAGGTCGAGGGCTATCGCGAAGCCGGCGAACGCGCCACCAGCCTGAGCTTTGGCGAACAGCAACGCGATTCGCGGCGGCTCGGAGTCGGGGTATTGGGTACCCTGCCGCTGACCCAGCGCCTGGCGTTATATGGAGAGGTCAGCGCAGAACGGGAATACGAGAACCAGCGCCAACGCCTGACCCTGAGCCAGAACGCCTTGCCTGCTGCATTGGATTTCACCCTCGACGGTTATCAAGTGCCCGGCAGCCTGCGCAAGGCGCATCTGGGGTTACGCTATCAGTGGAACGAGGACTGGTCGGTACAGGGTGCGTACCACTGGCAGAAGACAGGGGCCGCGATACAGCAAGGGGTGGGGGCGGGCTTGAATCTGATGTTTTGAGCAGCTATCGCCAAGCTCGCAGGCTTGCGCCAGCTCCTACCCCGGCCGTATTGCCAACTCAACATCTGCGTTGGAATACGCTCAGCGGTAGGAGCTGGCGCAAGCCTGCGAGCTTGGCGTCGGTCGGTTCGCCACAGATATCGGCAGACAGTTGCCCCCGCCCCGTATCGCCAACTCAATAACGGCGCTTGAATACGGTCAGGGGGTAGGAGCTGGCGCAAGCCTGCGAGCTTGGCGGCTGAGGGGGCATCACACAGGCTGCGGTGGGGCATGCAGCCCCACCACAAACCCACTCAATCCAACGGCTGCTCGGCCAATGCCACCGCGCGGAACATCGCGCGGCGCTTGTTGATGGTTTCTTCCCATTCCAGCGCCGGCACCGAGTCGGCGACGATGCCGCCACCGGCCTGCACGTGCAACTCGCCATCCTTGATCACCGCGGTGCGGATGGCGATGGCGGTGTCCATGTTGCCGTTCCAGGCAAAGTACCCCACCGCGCCACCGTAGACGCCACGCTTGACCGGCTCGAGCTCGTCGATGATTTCCATGGCGCGAATCTTCGGCGCCCCCGACAAGGTGCCTGCTGGCAGAATCGCCCGCAGCGCGTCCATCGCCGTCAGGCCTTCTTTCAGGTGCCCGGTGACGTTGGACACGATGTGCATCACATTGGAATAACGCTCGATGACCATCTTCTCGGTCAGCTTCACCGAGCCCACTTCCGAAACGCGCCCGGTGTCGTTGCGGCCCAGGTCGATGAGCATCAGGTGCTCGGCGATTTCCTTGGCATCGCTCAGCAGGTCGACCTCCAGCGCATGGTCGGCCTCCTCGGTGGCGCCGCGTGGGCGGGTGCCGGCGATCGGCCGCACGGTGATGAGGTTGTCTTCGACCCGCACCAGCACTTCCGGCGAGCTGCCCACGACATGGAAATCGCCGAAGTTGAAGAAATACATGTAAGGCGTGGGGTTGAAGCAACGCAGGGCGCGGTACAGGTCGATGGGCGCCGACTTGAAGTCGATGGTCATGCGCTGCGACGGCACCACCTGCATGCAGTCGCCCGCCAGGATGTACTCCTTGATGGTGCCGACGGCGCGTTCGTAGTCGGCCTGGGTGAAGCTGGAGCGGAACACCGGCTCGGCGCCCTGCTCGCGGGTGAAATCCAGGCCGCGGCGCGGGGTGATCGGCTCGCGCAGCTTGGCCATCAGCGCTTCCAGCTGGGCGTGCCCGGCTTCATAGGCGTCGCCCTGGGCCGGGTCGGCCAGCACGATGGCGTGCATCTTTCCAGCCAGGTTGTCGAACACCACCACGGCGTCCGAGACCATCAGCAGGATGTCCGGCACGCCCAGCGGGTCAGGGTTGGGGCTGGCGCCCAGGCGTTTCTCGACATAGCGCACGCAGTCGTAGCCGAAATAACCCACCAGGCCGCCGTTGAAGCGCGGCAGGCCGGGGATGGCCGGCACACTGTAGCGGGCTTTGAAGGCTTCGACGAAGGCCAGTGGGTCTTCCACCTCGTGGCGCTCGATCTCTTCGCCGTCCAGGGTGATGCGCACGGTATAGCCGTGTACGCGCAGCACGGTGCGGCACGGCAGGCCGATGATCGAGTAACGGCCCCATTTCTCGCCGCCCTGCACGGATTCCAGCAGGTAGGAGTTGGGCGCATCGGCCAGCTTCAGGTAGATCGACAGCGGTGTGTCGAAGTCGGCCAGGGTTTCGCGGGCGAGCGGGATACGGTTGTAGCCGGCTTCAGCCAAGCGCAGGAATTCTTCGCGGATCATGAGCAGCCTCGTGGCATGAGGAAATAACGGTCGGGTAGGCAAACGTACCGGCGGGGCCGGTGGATAAAGTCAGGCGCGCCAACGCCAGCGGGCCAGGGCCTTGATAACTTTCATCCAGAGTTTGCGGGTGACCACCACGATGGAATCTCTTTGCGGGGGGGAATCGATATCAGCCAACGTTAGCGCAGAGCCCGCCGGTAAGCAACCGGGTATCAACGTTCGGAGGTCGTCGATCACCAGCGCCGGCCCTTCTTCGCTGATCGGCCGGCCATGGTTGTAGCCATAGCTCATGGCCACGCACGGCACACCGGCGGCGCGGGCGGCCAGCACATCGCTGCGCGAGTCGCCCACGAACAGTGCGTGGCGCGGCCGTGCATTGGCCATTTTCATCACGAACAGCAGCGCCGCGGGGTCGGGCTTCTGCTGCGGAAGGGTATCGCCGCCGATGATCCACTTGAAGTAGTGGCCCAGACCCAGATCATCCAGCAGGGGCGCGACGAAGCGCTCCGGCTTGTTGGTGATCAGGGCCATTTTCACGCGCTTCTTGTGCAGCCACTTGAGGGTCTGCGCCACGCCGGGGTAGACGCGGGTCAAGGCGTGGCTGCCGCCGTAGTGTTCCATGAACAACTCGAGGGCATGGGCCGCCTCGGCGTCGTCGACCTGGGCATGCTCCAGGTCATTGGCCAGGGCGCGGCGCACCAGCACCTTGGCGCCGTTGCCGATCCAGATGCGCACCGCCTCGATACCCGCGGGCGGGCGGCCGAGGTCGGCGAGCATCTTGTCCACCGCCACCGTGAGGTCGGGCACCGAATCGACCAAGGTGCCGTCGAGGTCGAACATCACCACCCGTGGCAGGTGGGCGGGGAACAGATCGACGAGGCTGGTCATGGACGGGCCAGGGCCAGTTCGGCGTGCATCTTGGCGATCACTTCTTGATAGTCGGGGGCATTGAAGATGGCCGAGCCGGCGACGAAGGTATCAGCGCCCGCCGCGGCGATTTCACGGATGTTGCCGACGTTCACGCCGCCGTCGATTTCCAGGCGGATGTCGCGGCCGCTGGCGTCGATCAAGGCGCGGGCTTCGCGCAGCTTGTTCAAGGTACCGGGGATGAATTTCTGGCCGCCGAAACCGGGGTTGACGCTCATGAGCAGGATCATGTCGACCTTGTCCATCACGTATTCCAGCAGGTTCAGCGGGGTTGCCGGGTTGAACACCAGGCCGCACTTGCAGCCGCCTTCGCGCACCAGTTGCAGGGAACGATCGATGTGCTGGGTGGCTTCCGGGTGGAAGGTGATGTAGGTGGCGCCGGCTTCGATGAAGTCGCCGATGATGCGGTCGACCGGGCTGACCATCAGGTGCACGTCGATGGGCGCAGTCACGCCGTACTTGCGCAGGGCCGAGAGGACCATCGGGCCCATGGTCAGGTTCGGTACGTAGTGGTTGTCCATCACGTCGAAGTGGACGATATCGGCGCCAGCGGCGAGGACCTTGTCGACATCTTCACCCAAACGGGCGAAATCCGCGGAGAGGATGGACGGAGCAATTGCGTAGGGCTGCATGGCGCACCTGTCTAGGCTGGAATCACGGTGGCGCGCATTGTAGCCCATGGCGGGGGGTGGCGGGCAGGTAGGCTTCGGGTGGGGCTTCGGACGTCAAAAGCTCGCAGGCAAGCCAGCTCCTACACCGACCGTATTCCAACGTAGATATCGGGGTGCCAATAAGACCGCAGGCATCGTATTCCAACGCAGGTTTCGGGGCGTCAACAAGACCGGGGGCATCCTGTTCCAACGCAGGTTTCGGGGTGCCAACAAGACCGGGGGCATCCCATTCCAACGCAGGTTTCGGGGTGCCAACAAGACCGGGGGCATCCCATTCCAACGCAGGTTTCGGGGTGCCAACAAGACCGGGAACATCATATTCCAACGCAGGTTTCGGGGCGTCAACAAGACCGGGGGCATCCCATTCCAACGCAGGTTTCGGGGTGCCAACAAGACCGGGGGCATCCCATTCCAACGCAGGTTTCTGGGTGTCAACAAGACCGGGGGCATCCTATTCCAACGCAGGTTGCGGGGTGCCAACAAGACCGGGGGCATCCCATTCCAACGCAGGTTTCGGGGTGGAATACGGTCGATGTAGGAGCTGGCTTGCCTGCGAGCTTTTGACTTCACCCCATACGCCACAGAGATCAAGCCGCAGTACGCATCTTCTCCCCGCGCCCGCGCAGCCATTCCAGCACCAGCAGCAGCACCACCGAGAAGGCGATCAACAAGGTCGCCGCCGCCGCAATGGTCGGACTCAGGTTTTCACGAATCCCGCTGAACATCTGCCGCGGCAACGTCGCCTGTTCCGGCCCCGCCAGGAACAGCGTCACCACCACCTCATCGAACGAGGTAGCGAAGGCGAACAGCGCCCCCGAAATCACTCCAGGCGCGATCATCGGCAAGGTCACCCGACGAAAGGCGGTCAACGGCGAAGCCCCCAGGCTGGCCGCCGCCCGCACCAGGTTGTAATTGAACCCCTGCAGCGTGGCCGAGACGGTGATGATCACGAACGGCACGCCCAGCACCGCATGCACCACGATCAGCGAGGCGAAGCTGTTGCCCAGCCCCAGCGGCGCGAAGAACAGATAGCTGGCCACACCGATGATCACCACCGGCACCACCATGGGCGAAATCACCAACGCCATCACCAGCGACTTGCCGGGGAAGTCGCCGCGGGTCAGGCCGATCGCCGCCAGGGTGCCAAACACCATGGCCAGCACCGTGGCCGCCGGGGCGACGATGATGCTGTTGCGCAGCGCGCGCATCCACTCCGCCGAGCCGAAGAAATCCTGGTACCAGTGCAGCGAAAAGCCCTGCAGCGGATACACCAGGAAACTGCCGGCGTTGAACGACAACGGGATGATCACCAGTACCGGCAGGATCAGGAACAGCAATATCAGGCCGCAGAGGATACGCAGGCTGTAAAACCACACCCGCTCGACGGGCGACATGTACGGGCTCAACATTGTTTCGTCCTCAGCTCAGGCGCAGGCGGCCAGCGCCCACCAAACGGCTATAGATCAGGTACAGGATCACCGTGGCCAGCAGCAACAGGCCGCCAAGCGCCGTGGCCATGCCCCAGTTGATGCTGGTGTTGGTGTAGAAGGCCACGAAGTAGCTGACCATCTGGTCGTTCGGGCTGCCCAGCAGAGCCGGGGTGATGTAGTAGCCGATCGCCAGAATGAACACCAGCAGGCAACCCGCGCCGACACCGGCGTAGGTCTGCGGAAAGTAGACGCGCCAGAAGCTGGCGAACGGATGGCAGCCGAGGGAAATCGCCGCGCGCATGTAGGTGGGCGAAATGCTCTTCATCACGCTGTAGATCGGCAGGATCATGAACGGCAGCAAGATGTGCACCATGGAGATGTACACCCCGACCCGGTTGAACACCAGTTCCAGCGGTTTATCGATGATGCCCATGGCCATCAGCGCGCTATTGATCAGCCCGCCGGACTGCAGCAGCACGATCCACGCGGCCACCCGCACCAGAATCGAGGTCCAGAACGGCAACAGCACCAGAATCATCAGCAGGTTGCTCTGCCGGGTCGGCAGGTTGGCCAGCAGGTAGGCCAATGGATAGGCCAGCACCAGGCAGATGGCCGTGATCACCAGGCCCATCCAGAAGGTGCGAGCGAAAATATCCAGGTAGATGGCCTGGTCCGGGGTGGCCGGTGCCACTTCGCCCAGATCATCGATGCGGTGGTCCACGGCCGCCAGCAGGTAGTAGGGGGTGACGCTGCTGGTGTTGCGGCGGATCACTTGCCAATAGGCCGGGTCGCCCCAACGTTCGTCGAGGTTTTCCAGCGCTTCTTTATAAGAGGAAGGGGCAGCCTCGAACGGCAGCGCCTTGGCGGTCTTCATCAGCAGGCTGCGGTAGCCGGCCGATTCCATGTTCAAGCGCTTGGACAGGTCGCCCAATTGCTGGTTCTTGCGGGCTTCGGCCAGGTCTTCGCTCAGGGCCTGGAAAGCCGGTTCGTCGGGCAGGCCCTTGCCGTCCCACGCCGCCATGGCCTGGACGGTCTTCGGCAGGCTGCGGACCACTTCCGGGTTCTCGACGCTTTTATAGAGCAGCGCCACGATGGGCACCAGGAACACCAGCAACAGGAACAGCACCAGCGGTGCGATCAGCGCCTGGGCCTTCCAGCGGTTGACCCGCTCGGCACGCGCCAGCCGTTGCTTCAAGGTGGGGCCGGTGACCTCGGTCAGGGGCACTGAGATGGCCATAACGTACTCCGCAAAACTTTTACAAGGACGGCGCCCCCCTTTCGCGGGGGCGCCGGTGGTGTTGCAGCCTGTTACTTGGCAGCCCAGGCGTTGAAGCGTTGTTCCAACTGCTCGCCGTTGTCAGCCCAGAAGCTCACGTCGATCTGCACCTGGTTGGCGATGTTTTCCGGGGTGGTCGGCATGTCCTTGAGGATGCCCTTGTCCAGCAGCGGTACCGCCTGGCTGTTGGCTGGCCCGTACGCGATGTTTTCCGAGTAGATCTTCTGCTGCTCGGGCTTGACGCTGTAGGCGATGAACTTCTTGGCTTCCTCGGCGTTTTTCGCGCCCTTCGGAATGGCCCAGGCATCGAAGTCGTAGATGCCGCCGTTCCACACCACCTTAAGGTTGCTCTCTTTCTGTACGGCGGCGATGCGGCCGTTGTAGGCCGAGCTCATGACCACGTCACCCGAGGCCAGGTACTGCGGCGGCTGGGCGCCAGCTTCCCACCACTGGATGTTCGGCTTGAGCTCGTCGAGCTTCTTGAAGGCGCGGTTCTGGCCGTCTTTGCTGGCCAGCACCTTGTACACGTCCTTCGGCGCGACGCCGTCGGCCATCAGGGCGAATTCGAGGGTGTACTTGGCGCCTTTGCGCAGGCCGCGCTTGCCGGGGAATTTCTTCGTGTCCCAGAAATCGGCCCAGCTGGTAGGGGCGGTTTTCAGCTTGTCGGCGTTGTAGGCCAGCACGGTGGACCAGACGAAGAAGCCAACGCCGCAGGTCTGGATGGCGCCCTTGACGTAGTCGCTGCCATTGCCGAACAGTTTCGGGTCGAGGGTTTCGAACATGTCTTCGTCGCAACCGCGGGACAGCTCCGGCGATTCGACTTCGACCAGGTCCCAGGACACACTCTTGGTGTCGACCATGGCTTTGACTTTCGCCATTTCGCCGTTGTATTCGCCCGCGATGATCTTGCCATTGCCGGCCGCTTCCCACGGCTCGTAGAAGGCCTTGACCTGGGCAGCCTTGTTGGCACCACCAAAAGACACCACGGTCAAATCGGCGGCCATGGCCTGCGCCGCGCACAACATGCCCATGGTGAGGGCGGTGAATTTCAGATGCTTGAGCATTTAATCGATTCTCCAGAGTGCAGGTTGGTAAAACTCGTTATCGTTTTTCTAACAGCGGCAGAGGTAATCGTTATTGCGCGCCGGGCAGCGGGTCGAGGGCACGGCCGTGCTCCACCTGCCAGCCCAGCGGGACCACGTCGCCCACGGCCAGGCTCGGGTCGAGCTCGGCGATGGGTTGTTTGACGAAGAAATCGGTTTTGCCGCACACCTCAAGGCGCACGCGCACGTGGTCGCCGAGGTAAATGAACTCGGCCACGCGGCCGGAGAAGCGGTTGGCGCACTCGGCGCTGTGGCCGTTGAGGCGGATGCGTTCAGGGCGAATGGACAGGGTCACGTCTTCGCCGATCTGGCCGACGTTGACCGCCAGCGCGGTGACCTTCTCGCCACGGGCCAGGCCCACCACGCACTGCTCGCCGCTGCGGCTGAGCAGGCGACCGGTGAGGCGGTTGTTCTCGCCGATGAAGTTGGCCACGAAGGTGTTTTTCGGCGCTTCATACAGGGTGCGCGGGTCGGCGATCTGCTGGATCTCGCCCTGGTGGAATACCGCCACGCGGTCGGACATGGTCAGGGCTTCACCCTGGTCGTGGGTCACGTACACCACGGTCACGCCGAGGCGCTGGTGGATGTGCTTGATCTCCATCTGCATGTGTTCGCGCAGCTGTTTGTCCAGGGCGCCGAGGGGTTCGTCCATCAACACCAGTTGCGGCTCGAACACCAGCGCCCGGGCCAGGGCCACGCGCTGCTGCTGGCCACCGGACAGTTGCGCCGGGTAGCGCGCGGCGAAGCTGTCGAGCTGGACCATGCCCAGTATGCGTTTAACCCGCTCGCCGATGTCGGTCTTGCTCAGGCCACGTACCGACAAGGGAAAGGCCAGGTTTTCGGCCACGGTCATGTGCGGGAACAGGGCGTAGCTCTGGAACACCATGCCGATGTCGCGCTTGTGCGGCGGCACGTTGTTGATCGAGCGCCCGGCCAGCTGGATTTCCCCGGCGGTGGGGGTCTCGAAGCCGGCCAGCATCATCAGGCTGGTGGTCTTGCCCGAGCCCGACGGGCCGAGCAGGGTGAGGAATTCGCCTTTGCGGATATCCAGGTTGAGGTCTTTGACGATCAGCGCTTCGCCGTCATAGCTTTTTTGCACGCCGCGGAAGCTGACCAGCGCATCGCTCGTTTCAGCGCTCGATTGAACCACGCTCATAACCCGTACCCTTGGTTGGTGACTGCATGGGTACAGCCTAGTGGAGGCTGCAGGCCACGCAAATCGGGGGCTCGGAGAGAATGGCATCAGGTTTGTGGAAGGCCCGCTGTAGGGATTGCCCTACACGGGTGGCGCGGATGGATATGCGCGAAGGGAGATAGGCGGTAATAGGCAGGTACGGGCTGTCGCTAATGGATATGCTCGGAATTGTGCACTGTCTGGACCGGCCTCATCGCGAGCTGTGCTCGCTCCAACAAGAGCGTGGGGAGCCCGTTAAGTGCACGGCGAAGCGGTCAGGAGCACAGGGAGCCTGTTGAGCGTACAGCGAAACGGTCAGGAGCACGGGGAACCTATCGACGTACGGCGAAACGGTCAGGAGCACGGGGGACCTGTTGGAGCGGGCGATGCCCGCGATGAGGCCCGCCAACGCTACCCACTTCTATCAAAGCAACTTGTGCTCCATCGCATACTTCACCAACTCGGCCACCGAGCTGACGTTGAGCTTCTGCATCAGGCGCGCCTTGTGGGTGCTGATGGTCTTGCTGCTGAGGGCCAGTTGCTGGGCGATGTCGTTGACGTTGGCGCCCTGGGCCAGGCGCTCGAACACCGAGAACTCACGCTCCGACAGCAACGCATGCAGTGGCCGCGAGTCGGTCAGGCCGACCTCGAAGACCATGCGGTCGGCCAGTTCGGGGTCGATATAGCGACCGCCGCCCGCCACTCGCCGAATGGCGGTGAGCAGCAGCGCCGGGTCGCTGTCCTTGGTGGCATACCCCGCGGCGCCGACCTTCAGGGCGCGCGCGGCCATCTGCGCTTCGTCGTGCATGGACAGCACCAGGATCGCCGGCGGCTGGGCCAGTGCGCGAATCCGCGGGATCGCCTCCAGGCCGTTCACACCGGGCATGGAGATATCCAGCAGCACCACTTCGCACGCCGTGTGGCGCAGGGCTTCGAGCAGCTGCTCGCCATTGCCGGCCTCGCCCACCACCAGCAGGTCCTTGGCCAGGCCGATCAACTGCTTGATGCCTTCACGCACGATGGTGTGGTCTTCAGCGACAAATACACGGATCACAACGGCCACTCCTGAAAGATGCGCGCGCAGTATCTCATGCCCAAGGCACAGTGACCTTGACTTGCGTACCCTCACCGGGCGCACTCTCGACCTGCAACTGGCCGCCCAGCATCAACGCCCGCTCGCGCATGCCCACCAGCCCGAACGAGGCGCTGGGCGCGGAGGGCTCGAAGCCGATGCCATCGTCGACGATGCTCAGGTGCAAACTGCCCTGTTCGCGCTCCAGCACCACTTCCACGGTGTGGGCCTGGGCGTGGCGCATCACGTTGGTGAGCGTCTCCTGCAGAATGCGGAACAGGCCGATGGCCTTGCCGTCGCTGAGCTTGGGCAGATGCTCGGGCACTTGCACCAGGCAAGGAATCTGCGTGCGCGCCTCGAACCGCCGCGCCTGCCACTCGATCGCCGAGCCGATGCCGGCGTCGAGGATCGGCGGGCGTAAGGCGGTGGCCACATCGCGCACCAGCTGGAACAACTGGGCGATCAGCTTCTTCATGCTGTTGAGGCGCTCCTGCAGGCCCGGATCCAGTTGGGCGTAGGCCAGCTCACACATCGAGGTCTCCAGCTTGAGCACGGTGAGCATCTGCCCCAGTTCGTCGTGCACTTCCCGGGCGATGCGGGCCTTTTCTTCTTCGCGCACGCTTTCCAGGTGCGCCGACAGCTCGCGCAGGCGCACCTCGCTTTCCTGCAGGGCGGCCAGGGTGCGGCGGCGCTCGGTGACGTCCTGGATATAGACCACCAGGTACTCGCCGCCGGCGAAGCGCAGGAAGCTCAAGGACACGTCGGCGGGCAGCACGCTGCCGTCGGCGCGCAGGCAATCGGTCTCGAAGCTGTGGGCGCCGAGGCCGGCACCGCGCTCCTCGCCCTGGCGCGCGCGGTTCCACAGGTTGAGCCAGCGGTCCATGCTCAGGTTCGGCTCGAAATCCGCCAGGGGCCGATCCAGCAGGGCGCCACCGGAATAGCCCAGCATGCGTTCGGCGGCGCCATTGGCGTAGCCGACGTGGCTGTCCCAGTTGACCCAGAGAATACCCACCGTGCTTTGATCGATGGAAAACTCGGTGAGGCGCAGCGACTGCTCGGCGGCCTGGTGACGAGTGATGGCCTCACGCGATTGCAGCAGCTCATCCTCCAGATGGCGCACCTGGCGCCGCTGCCAACTGAGGATGGCAATGCCGGCCAGCACCAGGGCCAGCATCAGCAGGCTGAGGTTCTGCCAGAAGCCGGTGTACTCGCTGAAGCCCGGGTACGCCGCCTGCAGCCAGCGGTTGCGCCACTGCTCGAGATCCTTGGCGGGAATGTCGTGCAGGCCGGCTTCGATCACCCTGGCCATTTCCGGCCAGTCGCGGCGCGAGCCGATGCGCAGCAATTGCGGGCGGCCGATATCGCCCACCACCGCCAGGCTGGCGAACTCCGGCTCGCGGGACAGGCGGCTCAGTTGCGCCTCGTCGACCACCGCGTAGGCGGCTTGCTGGCTGACCACCAACTGCAGAGCCTGGCGCTCCAGCGGCACGCCCTGGAGGTTGAGGTTGCTGTAGGTGTCGCGCAGGTAGTCGGCCACGGTGCTGGGCATGCGCACGGCCACGCGGTCGCTGTCGCTCAGCGCTTCGAGGTCCACCGCCACGCCACCGTTGCGCTCGCCCACCACCCGCTGGGCGATGCGCATGTAGGGGTCGGAAAACATCCACAGGCGCAGGCCCGAAGGGGTTTGGGCGAGGCCGGGGGCGAAGTCGATCTCGCCGCGGCGCAGGCCGTTTTCCAGGGCGGCCTGGTCGGGGTAATGGCGCCAGGTGAGGTCGACCGCCAGGGCCTTGGCCAGGCCGTTGACCAGGTCCACGTTGAGCCCCGACAACTGCTGCACGCGCCGGTCATAGGTGGCGTACGGCGCTTGCAGAATCAGCCCCACGCGCCAGTGGCGGTGCGCCGCCAGCCATTGCCCGTGGGCCGGGTCGAGGCCCGCCGCCGCGGAGTCGGCGGCACTGGCCGGCAGCGGCAGGCTGAGCAGGCCCAGAAGCAACAGGCAGCACAATCGAATCATTTACTGTCTCATCAAGAATGAAGAACCTGCCTGGTACTTGGCTGCCGTCACCAAATGGCTTTAGGCTGCCGGGTAATCACCTGGACTGGAAAACCCGATGTCTCCAATCTACCGCACATCGCTCGCCGCCCCGTACCTTTCGCTGACGCGCAGCGTTTTATTGTGCCTGCCCCTGGCCGCGACGGCGCTCGCGCCCATGGCCCAGGCCGCCGACCCGGCGCCGGCACCTGCTGCTGCGGCACCGGCCACGCCACGCGCGCCGATTCTGGAGCGCAGCGAGGAAGACGCCCTGGCCCTCGCCCGCACCCTGCCAGCGGCGGAGCAAGTGCAACTGCAGGCCGGCAGCGACAACTTCCTGGCCCTGTGGCGCCCCGCCAATGCCCCGGACGGCAATGGTGTGGTGATCATCGTGCCCGGTGACGGTGAAACCGCCGACTGGCCCCAGGCCGTGGGCCCGCTGCGGCGCAAGCTGCCCGACGGGCAATGGGGCAGCCTGAGCCTGACCGTGCCCGACCTGCTCAGCGATTCGCCCCAGCCACGCGCGGTGGACGACACCCCCAAGCCCACCGAAGCCAAAAGCCAGTCGACCCCGGCCGACGCCAACGCGCCGGTGGAACAGGCGGCCGCGGCCGGCGCCGATAGCGGCGACAAGAGCGCCAGCGGCGACTCCCCCGACGACCAGGCCGACGCCGATGCCCAGCGGGTATTCGCCCGCATCGACGCCGGCATTGCCTACGCACAAACCCAGAAGGCGCGCAGCATCATCCTGCTGGGCCACGGCACTGGCGCCTACTGGGCGACGCGTTATTTGACCGAGCGCCAGCCGTCGCGGGCGCAGAAGTTGGTGATGGTGGCGGCGCGGGTGCCCGCGGGGGCGCCGTCGGGGCTCGACACCCTGGCGCCGCAACTCAAGGTGCCGGCGGTGGATATCTTCTATCCCGACGAGGGCAGCGCCAGCAAGGCGGCGCAGGCACGGCTGCAGGCGAGCAAGCGAGTTCCAGGGAGCAAATACCGGCAGGTCAGCCTGACCGTATTGCCGGGCGATCCGCAGGCGGAGCAGGAACAGCTGTATCGGCGGGTGCGCGGGTGGTTGAGTCCGGAGAAGGATTTGTAGCGGTCTTGCGGACGCCAAGCTCGCAGGCTTGCGCCAGCTCCTACGTCCAGACCCTATTCGCAATCCCCGGCCTCCAGCGTTGGAATGCAATCCGGGTAGGAGCTGGCGCCAGCCTGCGAGCTTGGCGCCCTTGAAGACACCCTAAAAATCCCGCCGCTGGCGAATCACTGTATAGGCGTTATGCAGCTCCCGAGTGCGCTCCGTAGCAGCCTTCACCTGCGCCTCGTTCGCCCCGCTGCCTTCCAGCTTGTCCGGATGATGCTTGCTCAACAGCCGCCGATAGGCGCGCTTGATCTGGTCCGGCTCGGTGGTGGCATTCACCCCCAGCAAGCGCATGGCCTCCTGATACACACCACCGCTGCTGGCGGGCGCATTGCTGCGTCGGGGCTCGTAGTCGGCCCCCAGCGCCAGCACCTGTTGCGGCGTCCAGCCCAGCCACGTGCCCCACTGCTGAACCAGCTCGCGCTCGGCGCTGCCTACCCGGCCATCGGCCCAGGCCATGCGCCAGCAAGCGCGCAGTATGCCTTCGCCAGTATGGGGCTGCTTGCCCAGCCGGCGCAGGTGGCCGCGCACCTGGTCGCGGCCGGTTTTGCCGCGACCGAACGAAGCGATCGCCGCCTTCTGCGCAGCCGCGCTCAGCCCTAGCTGCGCCATCTCCTGGCGCGCCTGGCGGATATGCCCCTCGGTCACCACGCCATCGCTCTTGGCCACGCGCCCCAGCAACACGAACAACAGCTCGTCGTCACGCAGGGCCGGGCGACCGCCAAACAGCTCGCGCACGTTCGCCCAGCTGTGCAACTGCAACTGCCGGTCGACCGCTTGGCCGATCAGCAGGCCCAGCAGCGCGCCCGGAATACTGGCGACGGCGTAGCCGACGCCGGCGCCCATCAATGTGGTCGGCCACAGCATCTTATTGCCGCCCGGCCAGCAGGCGTTCGAGATCGGCCAGGCGCTCGTGGGTGCCAACGTCGATCCATTGCCCGGCGAAATGCTCTCCGGTGACCTGCCCCGCTATGCCCATGGCCTGGCGCCACAGGGGTGCCAGCTTGAACGCTTCGGGCTGGCAGTTGGTAAACAGCCGCGGGTGCAGCACGCAGATGCCACTGTAGGTCAACTGCGCCTCCCCTGGCTGGCCTTCACGTACCTGGCCGGCGGCCAGCACGAAATCGCCGTTGGGATGCTGCACGGGGTTGTCCACCATCACCAAATGAGCCAGCCCGGTATAGGGGCGGCGCAAATGGGCAAAATCGAAATCGGTCCAGATATCGCCATTGACGATCACGAAGGGTTCATCACCCAGCAACGGCAAGGCCCGGAAGATGCCGCCGCCGGTCTCCAGCGGCTCGCCTTCCGGCGAATAGCCCAGGCGCACGCCGTAGCGTTGGCCGTCGCCCAGGTAATCTTCGATCTGCTGCCCGAGCCAGGCATGGTTGACCACGATGTCATCGAAGCCGGCCTTGGCCAGCGCCTTCACGTGGTACTCGATCAACGGCACACCGCCCGCCCGCACCAGCGGCTTGGGGGTGTGCAGGGTCAGCGGGCGCAGGCGTTCGCCCTTGCCTGCCGCGAGAATCATGGCTTTCATTCCGGGCGTCCTTGCGCGTCGGGGTGGGCTGGCAGCGATGCCAGCAATTCGGCCAGGTCGGCCAGTTCAGGGCGGCGTGCCAACACCCCCTCTATATAAGCAAAGAACCGCGGCACATCGCCCAGGTAACGGGGCTTGCCGTCGCGGTGGCAGATGCGCGCGAAAATGCCGATCACCTTGAGGTGGCGCTGCACGCCCATCAGATCGCTGGCGCGCTGGAACTCGGCGAAATCGGCCTGTACTGGGATGCCGCGCCGTTGCGCCAGTTCCCAGTAATCGCGCAGCCAGCCCTGCACGCGTTCTTCAGGCCAACTGAGGAAGGCATCCTTGAACAGGCAGGTGACGTCGTAGGTCACTGGGCCGTACACCGCGTCCTGGAAATCCAGCACGCCGGGGTTCGGCACACTGTGCATCAGGTTGCGCGGCATATAGTCGCGGTGCACCAGCACCTTGGGTTGCGCCAGGGCGCTGCCGATCAGCAGTTCGCTGAGGCGCGCCCAGCACTGCGCCTGCCGTTCGTTGAACGCCACGCCCAGGTGCCGGCGCACGTACCACTCAGGGAACAGTTCCAGCTCGCGGCGCAGCAAAGGTACGTCGTAGCTGGGCAGCGGCGTGTCCATCGGCAGGCTCTGCAGGGCGATCAACGCGTCGATGGCATCGGCGAACAGCGGCGCGGCGTTATCGGCGTCGATCACGTCCAGAAAGGTCTGGCTGCCAAGGTCGCTGAGCAAAAGAAAGCCGCGCTCAAGATCCTGAGCGTGAATTTCCGGGACATTTATTCCGGATTTTTTCAACAACCCAGCTATTTTTACGAACGGTTCGCAGTTTTCCTGGGGGGGTGGCGCGTCCATGATGATGAAACTTCTACCCTCGGCAGCCCAACGGAAGTAGCGCCGAAAACTGGCATCACTACTGGCCGCGACCAATGAAACCGGGGGTACTGCGCCCCAGCCCTGGGCTGAAAAGTAACGGGCGAGCTGCTCGGAAAGCCAGACTTCGAGGTGTTGCAGGCGTACATCTTGCTCAGGCATTACAAGGGTCTCCGACGGCGCTAGCCGTCAAGCGGGTCATGCTTTATTATCCAGCATCTTTTTCAGACCATCGAGAGGCGTGCGGCCCCACCGCGGGCAGATGGCACGCAGGAAGCCCGGACTAATAAGATGGCATTGAAATCCCCCGCGTTTCGTAGAAAGTTTCCGTTGCTGGTAACCGGCAGTCTGCTGGCGATGCAACCCCTGATCATTGCGCATGCGCAGGCTGCGGAGCAGTTCGACTGCTCAGTTTCCGCTGCCGGCACCTGGGACTGCAAGCCCCAGTCGAATGTTGCCAACCTGCCACCGCGCCCCGCTTCGGCTGGGCCGGACACTGGCGCGTCGGCGGCGGCCAGCGATAGCGGCAAAGGCTCGGGTACTACCCTGGTCACCGAGAGCAAGGGCCGCGGCCTGAAATCTCGCAGCGCCGACTACAGCCACCTCGACTGGGTCCCGCGGGAGAAACTCACCCCCGCGCAGCTCGCAGAAACCGGGCCTTATTGCTCCGGCGCCTATATCGAGCCGATTCGCCCCGGCATGAACGACAAAACCAACAAGAGCGACGCCCCCACCTTCCTGGGTGCCAAGGCGTCGCGCTACGAGCAGCAGACCCAGGTCGCTACGCTCGCCGGTGATGTGGTCATGCGCCAGGGCAGCATGCAGATCGAAGCCGACGAGGCCAGCCTGCACCAGGCCGAGAACCGCGGCGAGCTGACCGGCGACGTCAAGCTGCGCGACAACGGCGCGCTGATCGTCGGCGACCATGCCGAAGTCCAGCTCGACACCGGTGCCGCGCAAATCGACAACGCCGAATACGTGATGCACACCTCGCGCGTGCGCGGCAGTGCGCTGTACGCCAAACGCGCGGAAAACGCCATCATCCGCCTCAAGGATGGTACGTACACCACGTGCGAACCGAACAGCAACGCCTGGGAAATCAAGGGCAACAACATCACCTTGAACCCGGCCACCGGTTTCGGTACCGCGACCAACGCGACGCTGCGGGTCAAGGACATTCCGGTCCTGTACACGCCGTACATCTATTTCCCGATCGACAGCCGTCGCCAGTCGGGCTTCCTGCCGCCGAGCTTCTCCAGCGGCAGCAAGACCGGCTTCATGCTGGTCACCCCGTACTACTTCAACCTGGCGCCGAACTACGACGCCACGTTGTACCCGCGCTTCATGGCCAAGCGCGGCACCATGATGGAAGGCGAATTCCGCTACCTTACGCCTAACAGCGAAGGGCAGTTCGGTGGTGCGTATCTGAACGACAGCGACAACGAGCGTTCGCAGCAGACCGACTTCCAGAAAGATCGCTGGATGATCAACTGGCAGCACAAAGGCGGCCTAGGCACGCGCCTGGTCGAACAGGTCGACTTCACCGATATCAGCGATCCGTACTACTTCCAGGACCTGGAAAGCGACCAGATCGGCATCGAGAAACACGACTACATCAACCAGCAGGGCAGCCTGACCTGGCGTGGCGACACGTACCAGGCGGGCTTGAACGTGCAGGCGTACAAGCTGGCGACGGTGGCGGATATCACCCCGTACAACCGCTTGCCGCAGCTCACGCTCAACGGTACCTTGCCGTTCCATCCCGAAGGCCTGAACTTCAGCTACGCCACCGAAGCCGTGCGCTTCGATCGCGACCTGCAGAATGGTAATTACACCAACGAGGACGGGATTGAGGCCGAGCGCATTGATACGCACGTAACCGGCCTGGCCCGCGCCAATGGCAATCGCTTCAACTTCGTGCCCGCCATTAGCTTGCCGATGGGCACTAGTTACGGCTTCATCAAGCCGACTGTCAAGTACGCCTACACCCAGTACGACCTTGACCTCGACAGTACCGGCAAAGATGCCCTAACCAAGGCCGGCACCAGCTATAATAGCTCGCCGAACCGTGGCGTCCCGATCAGCAGCATCGACAGCGGCCTGTACTTCGACCGCAACACCTCGCTATTCGGCACCAACTATCGCCAGACCCTCGAACCGCGCCTGTACTACCTCTATGTGCCGTACGAGAAGCAGGACGATATCCCGGTGTTCGACACCTCGGAGTACACCTTCGACTACGACTCGCTGTTCCGCGACAACCGCTTCAGCGGCTCGGACCGTATCGGCGACGAGAACAAGATCTCCCTGGGCCTGACCAGCCGCTGGATCGAAGATAACGGCTTCGAACGCCAGCGCTTCAGCATCGGCCAGGCGTACTACCTGCAGGACCGCAAGGTGCAACTGCCGGGCCTCGACTACCGCGACCGTTCGGACGCGCAATCCGACGTCTCGCCGTACGCACTGCAGTACGTCTACCGCTTCAACCGCGACTGGCGCTTCAACTCGGACTTCAACTGGGATCCGGACAGCCGCAGCACCCGTTCGGGCAGCGCGATGTTCCACTACCAGCCTGAAGACAACCCGAACAAGGTGGTCAACCTTGGCTATCGCTATCGCAACGACCTGGTGCGTTACGACACCGCGACCGGTACCTGGAAAGTGGGCGGCGGCGACTACGGCACCCCTGGTCAGGATGGCTACGTGAAGGACTACTACAAGATCCAGCAGCATGACATGTCGGTCATCTGGCCGCTGGCTCCGCAGTGGAACCTCATCAGCCGCTGGCAGTACGACTACAACCGCAGCCGCACCCTCGAGGCCTTCGGTGGCTTCGAATACGACAACTGCTGCTGGAAGCTGCGCCTGATCAACCGCTACTGGGTCGACTACGACGAATACAGCCAGGCGGCGCCGGAAAACGAGAAAGGCGACCACGGCATATTCCTGCAGATCGTCCTCAAGGGGCTCGGTGGCATTACGGGTAGCAAGGTCGAGAGTTTCCTCGACAAGGGCATTCAAGGTTATCAAGAACGTGAACAACAAGCTTATTGATCGGCTGCGCCCTTTGATGTTGGGCGCGGTGTTACTGAGTGGCGTGACGCACGCAGCCGTCCAGAACCTGGACAGCGTCGCCGCCATCGTCGACAACGATGTCATCATGAAAAGCCAGTTGGACCAGCGCGTTCATGACGTCGAGCAAACCATCGCCAAGCGTGGCGGTGGCATGCCGCCGGAGAACGTCCTGCAGCAGCAGGTGCTGGAACGCCTGATCGTCGAGAACCTGCAACTGCAGATCGGCGAGCGCTCCGGCATTCGCATCACCGACGAAGAGCTGAACGAGGCCGTTGGCACCATCGCCCAACGCAACAACATGACCCAGGCGCAGTTCAAGGCTGCCCTGGCCCATGATGGCGTGAACTACGAAGATGCCCGCGACCAGATCCGCCGCGAGATGATCATCAGCCGCGTGCGCCAGCGCCGCGTGGCCGAGCGCATTCAGGTGTCGGAGCAGGAAGTGAAGAACTTCCTCGCCTCCGACCTCGGCAAGATGCAACTGTCCCAGGAATACCACCTGGCCAACATCCTCATCCCGACCCCTGAAAGCGCCAGCTCCGATGCGATCCAGGCCGCCGCCCGCCAGGCCGGCGACGTGTACCAGAAGCTCAAGCAAGGTGCCGACTTCGCCCAGACCGCGATTGCCCGCTCGTCGAGCGACAACGCCCTGGAAGGCGGCGACATGGGCTGGCGCAAGCCGGCCCAGCTGCCACCGCCGTTCGACTCCATGCTGACGCAAACGCCAGTGGGTGACATCACCCAGCCCGTCCGCACCCCGGGTGGCTTCATCATCCTCAAGGTGCTGGAAGTGCGCGGTGGCGAGCAGGCGCAGATGCGCGACGAAGTGCACGTGCGCCACATCCTGATCAAGCCGAGCGAGATCCGCAGCGAAGCGGAAACCCAACGCCTGATCAACACGGTGTACGACCGCGTCAAGAACGGTGAAGACTTCGCCGCCCTGGCGAAGAACTTCTCCGAAGATCCGGGCTCGGCGCTCAATGGTGGCGACCTGGGTTGGGTGTCGCCTGACTCGCTGGTACCGGCGTTCCGCGACGTGATGAACCAGACCGCCCAAGGCGTGGTGTCCAAGCCGTTCAAAAGCCAATATGGCTGGCACATCCTCGAAGTGCTGGGCCGCCGCGCCACCGACAGCACCCAGGACGCTCGCGACCAACAGGCCATGAACGTGCTGCGTAACCGCAAGTACGACGAAGAGCTGCAAAACTGGCTGCGTCAGATCCGCGACGAAGCCTACGTGGAAATCAAGCTTCCTGGCGTCGACCAGGCGGCCAAGTGAAACCCGCGCGTTTTGCCGTCACACCCGGCGAGCCAGCCGGCATAGGTCCCGACCTGTGCCTGCTGCTCGCCGCGCAACGCCAGCCTCACCCCCTGATTGCCATCACCAGCCACGACCTGCTCCGCGAGCGGGCCGTGCAACTGGGCGTGGCCGTGAAGCTGGTAGCCGTTACCCCTGACGCCTTCCCCGCGCACCCCGCGGAAGCCGGCAGCCTGTACGTATGGGACACGCCCCTGGGCGCCCCGGTCGTCACCGGCCAGCTGGACAAGGCCAACGCCGGCTTCGTCATCGAGACCCTGACCCGCGCCGGCCAGGGCTGCCTGAGCGGGCTGTTCGCCGGCATGATCACCGCCCCAGTACACAAGGGCGTGATCAACGACGGCGGCATGGCCTTTTCCGGCCACACCGAATTCCTCGCCGACCTCACCGCCACCGAACAGGTGGTGATGATGCTGGCGACCGGCGACCTGCGCGTAGCCCTGGTGACCACGCATCTGCCGCTGCGCGAGGTGGCCGATGCCATCACCACCGAGCGCCTGCAGCGCGTCACGCGCATCCTGCACGCCGACCTGCAGCACAAATTCGGCATCCCGGCACCGCGTATCCTGGTCTGCGGCCTCAACCCGCACGCCGGCGAAAGCGGCCACCTGGGCCGAGAAGAAATCGACATCATCGAACCCGCGCTGCAGCAACTGCGCAGCGAGGGCATGGACCTGCGTGGTCCGCTGCCCGCCGACACCCTATTTACCCCCAAATATCTGGAGCACTGCGACGCAGTGCTGGCGATGTACCACGACCAGGGCCTGCCCGTACTCAAGTACAAGGGCTTCGGCGCCGCCGTCAACGTCACCCTGGGCTTGCCGATCATCCGCACCTCCGTCGACCACGGCACGGCGCTGGACCTGGCCGGCACCGGGCGCGTCGACACCGGCAGCCTGCAGGTTGCCCTGGCCACCGCCTACCAGATGGCCGAGACCCGACTATGACCGAGCAATACCAACACCGGGCGCGCAAGCGCTTCGGCCAGAACTTCCTGCACGACGCTGGCGTGATCGACAAGATCCTGCGCTCCATCGCCGCCAAGAGCGGCGACCGCATGCTGGAGATTGGTCCGGGCCAGGGTGCACTCACCGAAGGCCTGCTGGACAGCGGCGCGCAACTGGACGTCGTGGAGCTGGACAAGGACCTGGTGCCCATCCTCAACCAGCAGTTCGGTAGCCGCGCCAACTTCAGCCTGCACCAGGGCGACGCCCTGAAGTTCGACTTCAACACCCTGGGCGCCGAGCCGAAAACCCTGCGGGTGGTCGGCAACCTGCCGTACAACATCTCCACGCCGCTGATTTTCCACCTGCTGAGCAACGCCGGGCTGATCCGCGACATGCACTTCATGTTGCAGAAGGAAGTGGTCGAGCGCATGGCCGCCGGGCCTGGCGGCGGTGACTGGGGCCGCTTGTCGATCATGGTGCAGTACCACTGCCGGGTCGACCACCTGTTCAACGTTGGCCCGGGCGCGTTCAACCCGCCGCCCAAGGTCGACTCCGCCATCGTGCGGCTGGTGCCCCACGCCACCTTGCCCTTCCCCGCCAAGGACCATCGCCTGCTGGAGCGGGTCGTGCGCGAAGCCTTCAACCAGCGCCGCAAGACACTGCGCAACACGCTCAAGGCATTGATGCCGGCCGAAGCCGTGGAAGCCGCTGGCGTGGATGGCAGCAAGCGCCCCGAACAACTCGACCTGGCTGCCTTCGTGCGCCTGGCCGACCAGCTGCACAGCCTCGGCGGCGTGCCCGAGCAGGCATAAACAGCAAGCAATAAGGGACAGTCGGCACAACGGCTGTCCTTATCGGCGTGACCTCTATGAGCCTGGCGCGGTCAGATGGCCTAGACTCACTGAAGCCGCCCCGTGCGGCAGCCTCGTTTTGCATTAAAGGCCCAATTGCATGACCGACCCCCGCTACCAGATCGACGTCAGCGTAGTCACTCGCTTCCTGGCAGAGCAGTCGCAACCCGAACAACAGCGCTACGCGTTCGCCTACACCGTGACCGTGCGCAACAATGGCCAGGTACCGGCCACCCTGCTGTCGCGCCATTGGGTCATCACCGACGGCGACGGCAAGGTCGAGGAAGTGCGCGGCGCCGGCGTGGTTGGCCAGCAACCGCGCATCGAAGCCGGTGGCAGCCATACCTACAGCAGCGGCACGGTGATGACCACCAAGGTGGGCAACATGCAGGGCAGCTACCAGATGCAAGCCGAAGACGGCAAACGCTTCGATGCCGTCATTGCGCCATTTCGCCTGGCGGTACCGGGGGCCCTGCACTGATGGCGGTGTACGCAGTCGGTGATCTGCAAGGCTGCCTGGAGCCGCTGAAATGCCTGCTGGAACGGGTCAAGTTCGACCCCGCGCACGACCGCCTGTGGCTGGTCGGCGACCTGGTCAACCGTGGCCCGCAATCCCTCGAAACCCTGCGTTATCTGTACGCCATGCGCGACTCGCTGGTGTGCGTGCTGGGCAACCACGACCTGCACCTGATTGCTGCCTGGAACAATATCGAGCGGTTGAAGAAGGCCGACACCCTGCGCGAGATCATCGAGGCGCCCGACGCCGACCAACTGATCCAGTGGCTGCGCAAGCAAAAGCTCCTGCATTACGACGAGCCCCGCGGCGTCGCCATGGTACATGCGGGCATCCCGCCGCAATGGACCCTCGGCAAGGCCCTGCAATATGCCGCCGAGGTCGAGACCGCGCTGCAGGACGACAACCTGCTGCGCCCCTATCTGGACGGCATGTACGGCAACGAGCCGAATAAATGGGACAAGGACCTGCACGGCGTCACCCGCCTGCGCGTCATCACCAACTATTTCACCCGCATGCGCTTCTGCACCCGCGACGGCAAGCTCGAACTCAAGGGCAAGGAAGGGGCCGACAAGGCGCCGCCCGGCTATGCCCCCTGGTTCAAGCAGAAGGACCGCCGCACCAAGGCGGTGAAGATCATCTTCGGCCACTGGGCGGCCCTGGAAGGCAAGGTCAACGAGCCCAATATCGTCGCACTGGACACCGGTTGCGTCTGGGGCGGCGCCATGACCCTGTATAATGTCGACACCGGCGCCCGCTACGGCTGCGCCTGCGACGACCACGGCAACCTGCAACGCGCCCTGCCCTCGCAGGTGGCCGCAGCGCTCAGCCCACCCCCCACCAGCAGCCCCGATACTGGAGTTTCGACATGACCGAATTCAAACGCATCCCGCCCGCCGAGGCCCAGTCCCTGCGCGAGAAAGGCGCCGTGGTGGTGGATGTTCGCGACCCGCAGACCTACGCCGCCAGCCATATCGCCGGCGCGCAGCACCTGGACAACCACTCCATCGCCGACTTCATCCGCGGCGCCGACCTCGACGCGCCGACGGTGGTGGTCTGCTACCACGGCAACTCCAGCCAGAGCGCCGCTGCCTACCTCATCAGCCAGGGCTTTTCCGACGTCTACAGCCTCGATGGCGGCTTCGAACTGTGGCGCACCAGCTACCCTGCCGAGATTGCAGCCAGCTGAACCTGACAAAAATTTTTTATTACCGCCCATCGCCCGTGCCACGCGGGCTGCGGCCTGGCCGGCAATCGCCAGGCCGCAACTAATTGCTCATCTCGCCTTGAAGTCTGCGATAACCAACTATCCTTAAGTGCAGGCCATCCAAAACAGGGGAGAGCCGGTACACCGGCGCGCGGGTCATCGGTAGCGACTTAGAGGTGTTCTGGGGGGTAAAGGTAGCCGTTTTACGGCCACCTGCCAGCATCAAACTGACTGATCCGGCGTCGGCTCCACGTATCGAGCGAGGTGACGTCATGAGTATTTTTAGCCACTTCCAGCAACGCTTCGAATCCACTCGTCAGGAAGAGCTCTCATTACAGGAGTATCTCGAGCTCTGCAAAACCGACCGCAGTACCTACGCGTCGGCGCCTGAACGGATTCTGACCGCGATCGGCGAGCCCGAATTGGTCGACACGTCGACCAACTCCAGGCTCTCGCGCATATTTTCCAACAAGGTCATCCGGCGCTATCCGGCGTTCAAGGATTTCCACGGCATGGAGGAATGCATCGACCAGATCGTTTCCTACTTCCGGCACGCGGCCCAAGGCCTGGAAGAGAAGAAGCAAATCCTCTACCTGCTCGGTCCGGTGGGCGGCGGTAAATCGTCCCTGGCGGAAAAACTCAAACAGTTGATCGAGAAGGAACCCTTCTACGCAATCAAGGGCTCGCCGGTGTTCGAATCGCCCCTGGGGCTGTTCAACGCGACGGAGGACGGCGCGATTCTCGAGGAAGACTTCGGCATACCCCGACGTTATCTCAATACCATCATGTCGCCGTGGGCCACCAAGCGCCTGTCCGAATTCGGTGGCGACATCAGCCAGTTCCGCGTCGTCAAGCTCTACCCCTCCATCCTCAATCAGATTGCCGTCGCCAAGACCGAACCCGGTGACGACAACAACCAGGATATCTCCGCCCTCGTTGGCAAGGTCGATATCCGCAAATTGGAAGAATTCCCGCAGAACGACGCCGATGCCTACAGCTACTCGGGCGCACTGTGCCGGGCCAACCAGGGCCTGATGGAATTCGTGGAGATGTTCAAGGCGCCGATCAAGGTGCTGCACCCACTGCTGACCGCCACCCAGGAGGGTAACTACAACAGCACCGAGGGCCTGGGGGCGATCCCCTACTCCGGTATTCTGTTGGCCCACTCCAACGAATCGGAATGGCACAGCTTCCGCAACAACAAGAACAACGAGGCCTTCATCGACCGGATCTACATCGTCAAGGTCCCGTATTGCCTGCGCGTGAGCGACGAAATCAAGATCTACGACAAGCTGCTGTTCAACAGCTCGTTGGCCAAGGCCCATTGCGCCCCCGACACCCTCAAGATGCTGGCGCAGTTCACTGTGTTGTCACGGCTCAAGGAACCGGAAAACTCCAACATCTATTCGAAGATGCGGGTGTACGACGGCGAAAACCTCAAGGATACCGATCCCAAGGCCAAGTCGATCCAGGAATACCGCGACAGTGCTGGCGTGGACGAAGGCATGAACGGCCTCTCGACCCGCTTTGCGTTCAAGATCCTGTCCAAGGTCTTCAACTTCGACCCACACGAAATCGCCGCCAACCCGGTGCACCTGCTCTATGTGCTGGAACAGCAGATCGAACAGGAGCAATTCCCGGCCGAAGTGCGCGAACGCTACCTGCGCTACCTCAAGGAGTACCTGGCACCGCGCTACATCGAGTTCATCGGCAAGGAAATCCAGACCGCCTACCTCGAGTCGTATAGCGAATACGGCCAGAACATCTTCGACCGCTACGTGCTGTACGCGGACTTCTGGATTCAGGACCAGGAATACCGCGACCCGGAAACCGGGGAAATCCTCAACCGCGTTGCCCTCAACGAGGAACTGGAGAAAATCGAGAAACCGGCCGGTATCAGCAATCCGAAGGATTTCCGTAACGAGATCGTCAACTTCGTGTTGCGTGCCCGTGCCAACAATAACGGCAAGAACCCGACCTGGCTCAGCTACGAGAAGCTGCGGGTGGTGATCGAGAAGAAAATGTTCTCCAACACCGAAGACTTGCTGCCTGTGATCAGCTTCAACGCCAAGGCGAGCAAAGAGGACCAGCTCAAGCACAACGACTTCGTGACACGCATGGTCGAACGCGGATACACCGACAAACAGGTACGGCTGCTCTCCGAGTGGTACCTGCGGGTCAGAAAATCCCAGTAATCCGCGACCGGACCTACCGGTTGTCGTTAGCCCGGAGCCTGTGTGGCGTTCTTCTGCTACACAGGTTCTCTGAAGGTGTTTTAAAAATCGGCGACGAGGCTTCACCCGCATCCCTCCAGTTCCGGGGCAAGGCCCAGCGCAGTGCCCCGGAAAGCTGTGCGTGCAGCCCGTACGACCATTTTTCAAGACAGCTTCTAAGGAGCAGTCATGAGCTATGTGATCGACCGACGTCTAAACGGCAAGAACAAGAGCACGGTAAACCGTCAGCGCTTTTTGCGACGCTACCGTGATCACATCAAGAAAGCGGTCGAAGAGGCCGTAGGCCGCCGTTCCATTACCGATATGGAGCACGGCGAGCAGATCAGCATCCCCGGCCGCGATATCGACGAGCCCGTGCTGCACCATGGCCGTGGCGGCAAGCAGACGGTCGTGCACCCCGGCAACAAGGAATTCACCGCCGGCGAACACATCGCCCGCCCCCAGGGCGGCGGTGGCGGCGGCAAGGGCCCGGGCAAGGCCGGCAACTCCGGCGAGGGCATGGACGAGTTCGTGTTCCAGATCACCCAGGAAGAGTTCCTCGAATTCATGTTCGAAGACCTTGAACTGCCCAACCTGGTGAAACGCAACCTGACCGGCACCGACACCTTCAAGACCGTGCGCGCGGGCGTGTCCAACGAGGGCAACCCCTCACGCATCAACATCATCCGCACGCTGCGCTCGGCCCACGCCCGGCGCATCGCGCTATCGGGCAGCAGCCGCGCCAAGCTCAAGGAAGCCAAGGCCGAACTGGAGCGCCTGCGCCGGGAAGAACCGGACAACTTCGGCGATATCCAGGAAATGGAGCAGGAAATCGAACGACTGAGCGCGCGCATTCATCGCGTGCCCTTTCTTGATACCTTCGACCTCAAGTATAACCTGCTGGTCAAGCACCCCAACCCCAGCTCCAAGGCGGTGATGTTCTGCCTGATGGACGTTTCCGGGTCCATGACCCAGGCCACCAAGGACATCGCCAAGCGCTTCTTCATCCTGCTGTACCTGTTCCTCAAGCGTAACTACGACAAGATCGAAGTGGTGTTCATCCGCCATCACACCAGTGCCCGCGAGGTCGACGAGGAAGAGTTTTTCTATTCCCGGGAAACTGGCGGCACCATCGTTTCCAGCGCCCTGAAACTGATGCAGGAGATCATGGCCGAGCGTTACCCCACCAGCGAGTGGAACATCTACGCCGCCCAGGCCTCCGACGGCGACAACTGGAACGACGATTCACCGATCTGCCGCGAGATCCTCACCAAGCAGATCATGCCGTTCGTGCAGTACTACACTTACGTGGAGATCACCCCGCGCGAACATCAGGCCCTGTGGTACGAATACGAGCGTATCGGCGAGAGCTTCGCCGATACCTTCGCCCAGCAGCAGCTGGTGACGGCCGGTGATATCTATCCGGTCTTCCGTGAACTCTTCCAGCGCAGGTTAGTGACATGACCGCTAGAGAGCAGAAACGCCAACCCCTCTCCACTGGCTCGGAATGGACGTTCGAGCTGATCCAGGCCTACGACCGAGAAATCAGCCGTATCGCCGAGCGCTATGCGCTGGACACTTACCCCAACCAGATCGAGGTGATCACGGCCGAGCAGATGATGGACGCCTATGCCTCGGTCGGCATGCCGCTGGGCTACCATCACTGGTCCTACGGCAAGCACTTCCTCAGTACCGAGAAGTCCTACACCCGCGGGCAGATGGGCCTGGCCTACGAGATCGTGATCAACTCCGACCCGTGCATCGCCTACCTGATGGAAGAAAACACCATCTGCATGCAGGCACTGGTGGTCGCCCATGCCTGCTACGGGCATAACAGCTTCTTCAAGGGCAACTACCTGTTCCGCACCTGGACCGACGCCAGCTCGATCATCGACTACCTGGTGTTCGCCAAGCAGTACATCATGCAGTGCGAGGAACGCCATGGCATCGACGCCGTGGAAGACCTGCTCGACTCCTGCCACGCCCTGATGAACTACGGCGTGGACCGCTACAAGCGCCCCTACCCGATTTCCGCCGAAGAGGAACGGCGCCGGCAGAAGGACCGCGAAGAGCACCTGCAGCGGCAGATCAACGACCTGTGGCGCACCATCCCGAAAAGCGCCGACAAGACCCGCGAGGAAGACAACGCGCGCTTCCCCGCCGAGCCGCAGGAAAACATCCTCTACTTCATCGAGAAGCACGCGCCGCTGCTGGAGCCCTGGCAGCGCGAGATCGTGCGCATCGTGCGCAAGATCGCCCAGTACTTCTACCCGCAGCGCCAGACTCAGGTGATGAACGAAGGCTGGGCAACCTTCTGGCACTACACCCTGATGAACGACCTGTATGACGAAGGCCTGGTCACCGACGGCTTCATGATGGAGTTCCTGCAGTCGCACACCAGCGTGGTGTTCCAGCCGAGCTTTGACAGCCCCTACTACAGCGGCATCAACCCCTACGCGCTGGGCTTCGCGATGTACCGCGATATCCGCCGCATGTGCGAACACCCGGACGACGAAGATCGCCTCTGGTTCCCCGACATTGCCGGCAGCGATTGGCTTTCTACCATCAAGTTCGCCATGAGCAGTTTCAAGGACGAGAGTTTCATCCTGCAGTACCTCTCGCCCAAGGTGATCCGCGATCTCAAGCTGTTCAGCATCATGGACGACGACCAGCGCGACGACCTGCTGGTGCCCGCTATCCACGACGAGGGCGGCTACCGCATCATCCGTGAAACCCTGGCCGCCCAGTACAACCTGGGCAACCGCGAGCCCAACGTGCAGATCTACAGCATCGACCGCCGCGGCGATCGTTCGCTGACGCTGCGCCATCAACAACACGACCGCAAACCGCTGGGCGAGTCCACAGATGAAGTGCTCAAGCACCTGCATCGCCTGTGGGGCTTCGACATCAAGCTGGAAACCCTGCAGGGCGACCAGATCATGAAAACCCACCACGTGCCACCGCGGCACGAGCATGCGGAAGGTGATTACGGGCGCCTCGACCTCGCGGTCGTGCACCTCTAGCCTTTTTCGCAGCCAAACCGGGCCTCCGCCCGCGCCCTGGAACAGGTATCCTGTGGCGCTGACGGAGGCTTTTTCATGCAGATCTACAGAGTGGGCGGCGCAGTCCGCGATCGGCTTCTGGGCCGCGAAGTGACCGACCATGACCACGTGGTGGTAGGCGCCAGCGCCGAACGGATGCTCGAGCTCGGCTATCGCCCAGTGGGCGCCGATTTCCCGGTATTCCTTCACCCGCAAACCGGCGAGGAATACGCCCTCGCCCGCACCGAGCGCAAAAGCGGCCAGGGCTACGGCGGCTTCACCTTCTACGCCAACCCGGACGTGACCCTTGAACAGGACCTGATCCGCCGCGACCTGACCATCAACGCCATGGCCGAAGACGACGACGGCAACGTGACGGATCCGTACCAGGGCCAGCAGGACCTCGAATCTCGGATTCTGCGCCATGTTTCCCCGGCGTTCGCCGAAGATCCCTTGCGAGTGCTGCGGGTCGCCCGTTTCGCCGCGCGCTTTGCGGCCCTGGGTTTCACGGTCGCTCCCGAGACCCTCGAGCTGATGCGCCAGCTCAGCGGATCTGGCGAGCTGCTGGCGTTGACGCCCGAGCGCAGCTGGAAGGAAATCTCCCGGGCACTGATGGAAGAACAGCCACAAGTGTTTATCCAGGTGCTGCGCGACTGCGGGGCCCTCAAGCAATTGCTGCCGGAAGTGGACGCCCTGTTCGGCGTGCCGCAGCCCCCCGCCCACCACCCGGAAATCGACAGCGGCGTGCACACCCTCAGCGTGCTGGAGCAAGCGGCGTTGTTCGCGCAGCCGCTGACCGTGCGCTGGGCCTGCCTGCTGCACGACTTGGGCAAGGGCACCACGCCGCCAACCGAGTGGCCGCGGCATATCGCCCACGAGCACCGCGGCTTGAAGCTGATCAAGGCGGTGAACGAGCGCTTCAAGGTACCCAAGGATTGCCAGGAACTGGCGCTGCTGGTCGGCCAGTATCACACCCACGGCCACCGCGCTCTGGAGCTCAAGCCTTCGACCTTGCTGGAGCTCCTGCAAAGCTTCGACGTGTACCGCCGGCCACAGCGCTTCGAGGAGTTCGTGATGGCCTGCGAGATGGACGCCCGCGGGCGCCTGGGCCTCGAGCAGCGCAGTTATCCACAGGCGGATTACCTGCGCGGGGCCGCCACCGCAGCGCGCTCGGTGGCCGTGCAGCCGCTGGTCGCCCAGGGCTTCACCGGCCAGGCGCTGGGCGAGGCGATCAAGCGCGAGCGCCTGGAGGCGTTGAAGGCCTACAAGGCGGCTACAGGCTAGTCAGCTGTTGCCCGCGCCACTGGAAGGGCACGGGTTGCAGCTGCTGGTCGATCTGCGCCTCGCGCCACAGGTCGGCGAAACGCCGCTGCACGCCGGGGTGCTCGACGTCCGGCGCCAGCAGCGCCAGCGGCCAGAGCACGAAGGCGTTCTTGAGGATTTCCGCGCGCGGCAGCACCAGGCCGTCGAAGTTGCCGACCTGGTCGCCGTACAGCAGCACGTCGATATCCAGCGGCAGGCCTTTGCGCTCGGGGGCATAGCGGCCGTTGTCGGCCTCGATGAACTTGAGGCGGCGGTCGAGCTCCATCAGCGGCAGGTCGGTCAAACCGGTGACCACCAGGTTGAAGAACGGGCCGCTCTTGATGCCCACCGGGGCGCTTTCGAATACCGCCGAGCACTGCATGCCCTCAACGAACAGGGCCAGGGCATCGAGGCCGGCGCACAGGTGCCGCTCACGGTCGATATTGCTACCGAGGCCGAGGTAGATACGGGTCAGCGACATCCGCGCTCGATCTCCACGCCCACGCCCTTGGCGGCCGGAACGGCGCCCGGCTTGGTCAGCTTGAGGTGCACCCAGGGAATCTGGAATTCATCCATCAGCACGGCCACCAGGCGCTCGGCGAAGGTTTCCACCAGCTCGAAGCGCGCGGCTTCGGCGAAGGCCTGGATGCGCGCCGATACGGTGGCGTAGTCGAGGGCCAGGGTCAGGTCATCGCCAGCGGCGGCCGGGCGGTTGTCCCAGGCGAAGCTGAGGTCCAGGCGCAGGCACTGGCGGATGTCCCGCTCCCAGTCGTAGGCACCGATCACGGTGTCCACTTCCAGCCCCTCGATAAACACTCTGTCCAAGCACTTTTCTCCACTGCACGACAAGGGCGCGATGCGCCGTTAGAATCAGGACGTCCTCGCCCGGAATAGTTCGCATGTTTTGGTTACTGGCGCTACTCGCCTACCTGCTGGGTTCGCTGTCCTTCGCCATCCTCATCAGCAGGCTGACCGGGCTTGCGGACCCGCGCACCAGCGGTTCCGGCAACGCTGGCGCCACCAACATGCTGCGCCTGGCCGGGCGCAAGCTGGCCATCCTGACCTTGCTCGGCGACCTTTGCAAAGGCCTGCTGCCGGTAATCGTGGCGCTGGGCGCCGGCCTGAGCCTGCAACAGCAAGCCTGGGTGGGCCTGTGCGCGGTGCTCGGCCACCTGTTCCCGCTGTACTTCCGCTTCAAGGGCGGCAAGGGCGTCGCCACCGCCGCCGGCATGCTGCTGGGCCTGTATCCGCCCGCCGCGCTGCTGGCCGTGTGCACCTGGGCGCTGGTGTTCTTCCTGACCCGCACCAGCTCCCTCGCCTCACTGATCGCCACCCCGCTGACCTTGCCACTGCTGGCCTGGCAGGCACCCCAGGCATTGCTGCCGATGTGCTGCCTGACCCTGCTGATCGTGTGGCGCCACCGTGGCAACCTACGCGACCTGTTCGCCGGCCGCGAACGGCATTTCTAGGGCCTGCGCATGGGCGAGGCTCATGCCGGCACCGTCAACTGCTCCATCGGCCAACGCGCCTGCACGGTGATGGCCAGGTCGTTGCGCTGCCCGGCTTTCAGGCGCTGGCAACCAGCGTAGGCGATCATCGCGCCGTTGTCGGTGCAGAACTGCGGGCGAGCGTAAAAAACGTTACCGTTGATTTCGCCAAGCATCTTCTCCAACGACTCGCGCAAGGCGTGGTTGGCGCTCACGCCGCCGGCGATCACCAGGCGCTTGAGGTGGGTCTGCTTGAGGGCACGCTTGCACTTGATGGTGAGAGTCTCCACCACCGCCTGCTGGAAGGCCAGCGCGATGTCGCAACGGGTTTGCTCGCTGTCGTCCCCGGCGTTCTGGCACTGCTGCCAGGTGTTCAGGGCCGAGGTCTTGAGGCCGCTGAAGCTGAATGCCAGGCCGGGGCGGTCGGTCATCGGCCGCGGGAAGCTGAAGCGCCCAGGCACGCCCTGGGTGGCCAGCTTGGCGATCTCCGGGCCGCCCGGGTAATTGAGCCCCATCATCTTGGCGGTCTTGTCGAAGGCTTCGCCTGCGGCGTCGTCAAGGGTCTCGCCCAGTAGCGCGTATTGGCCGATGCCATCGACGCGCACAAGCTGCGTGTGGCCGCCCGACACCAACAAGGCGACGAACGGAAACTCCGGCGGCTGCTCTTCCAGCATTGGCGCCAGCAGGTGGCCTTCCATGTGGTGCACGCCCAGTGCGGGCACGTCCCAGGCGAATGCCAGGGCCTGGGCACAGGCCGCGCCCACCAGCAGCGCGCCCACCAGGCCGGGGCCGGCGGTATAGGCGATGGCGTCGATGTCGGCGGTTTCGCGCTCGGCCTGGGCCAGCACTTCGCGAATCAGCGGCAGCATGCGCTTTACGTGGTCGCGGGAGGCCAGCTCGGGTACCACGCCACCGTAGGCGCGGTGCAGGTCGATCTGGCTGAACAGGGCATCGCCCAGCAAACCCAGTTCGCTGTCGTATAATGCGACGCCGGTTTCGTCGCAGGAAGTTTCCAATCCCAGTACTAGCATGGGTTCTCGCCTTGTTGAGGCTGACGTCAAAGGCGCGCATGATAGTCGCCGCTCAGCACTCCGACCAGCGGTTTTCGATCAGAGGCTTTGCATTCCTGTCGTCATAGGGTTAACATCCGCAACCCTTAAAAACCGACGTATCCCAAGCGCGATTTTCCGCAGGAGTACGTCGACCCCGGTAATGAAAGAAGGTAGCTCTGGATGCCAGCCGTCAAAGTTAAAGAGAACGAACCCTTCGACGTAGCTCTGCGTCGTTTCAAGCGCTCCTGCGAAAAAGCCGGTGTACTGGCTGAAGTTCGTAGCCGCGAATTTTACGAGAAGCCTACTTCCGAGCGTAAGCGCAAAGCAGCAGCCGCTGTTAAGCGTCACGCCAAGAAAGTACAGCGCGAACAGCGCCGCGCCGTCCGTCTGTATTAATTTACAGCCGAACGTTGCATAGCTTCTGCCTAGCCCGGCTACCCGCCGGGCTGCCGGCAGTGGCGGCTTCAAGCAGTCGTTACATCGATCGACCGCAATAGCGCAACACCCACTCTGGCCTGGCCATGAGCGGTTGCCTCGAACGTCAGAACTGGCCTTCAACCGCCAGCTGTGCGCGTCACCCCTGACGAGCCTTGCAAGGCTGCAGACGAGCACACCCTTCCGTACCCTTTCTTCTCTTCGGGGCCTTCTTGGCCTGTCGAAGTTGTAACTGTCGCCGATACATAATCAGTCCCCTAAAGGCGCCCCTGATCGGCTTTCAGTAGATACACTCCAGCAGTGTTTCCGCGTTTGATGACGAGAACTCCATGGCCGGGCTGATACCCCAGAGCTTCATTGACGACCTCCTGAACCGCACCGACATCGTCGACGTGGTGAGTTCGCGCATCTCGATGAAAAAGGCCGGCAAGAACTACTCGGCCTGCTGCCCGTTCCACAAGGAGAAGACCCCGTCGTTTACCGTCAGCCCCGACAAGCAGTTCTACTACTGCTTCGGTTGCGGCGCCGGCGGCAACGCCTTGGGCTTCATCATGGACCACGACAACCTGGATTTCCCCCAGGCCGTCGAGGACCTCGCCAAATCCGCCGGCATGGAAGTGCCACGCGAAGATAACGGCCGCCAGCAGAAGCCGCGCCAGCCGACGGATTCACCGCTGTACCCGCTGTTGACCGCCGCCGCCGACTTCTTCCGCCACGCACTCAAGGCGCACCCGTCGCGGCGCGCTGCGGTCGACTATCTCAAGGGCCGCGGCCTGTCGGGGGAAATCGCCCGGGATTTCGGCCTGGGTTTCGCCCCGCCCGGCTGGGACAACCTGCTCAAGCACCTGGGCACCGACACCCTGGGCCAAAAGGCCATGATCGACGCCGGCCTGCTGATCGAGAACGCCGAGACCGGCAAGCGCTACGACCGCTTCCGCGACCGCGTGATGTTCCCGATCCGCGACAGCCGCGGGCGCATCATCGCCTTCGGTGGCCGGGTACTGGGCGACGACAAGCCCAAGTACCTGAACTCCCCGGAAACCCCGGTATTCCACAAGGGTCAGGAGCTGTACGGGCTGTTCGAGGCGCGCAAGAACAACCGCAACCTCGACGAGATCATCGTGGTCGAGGGCTACATGGACGTCATCGCCCTGGCCCAGCAAGGCCTGCGCAATGCCGTGGCCACCCTCGGCACCGCTACCAGCGAAGAGCACCTCAAGCGCCTGTTCCGGGTGGTACCGAGCGTGCTGTTCTGCTTCGACGGCGACTCGGCCGGGCGCAAGGCCGCCTGGCGCGCCCTGGAAGCCACCTTGCCGTGCCTGCAGGACGGGCGCCGCGCGCGCTTCCTGTTCCTGCCCGAAGGCGAAGACCCAGACAGCCTGGTGCGCGCGGAGGGCACCGACGCCTTCCAGGCCCGCATTCACCAGATGGCCCAGCCGCTGGCCGACTACTTCTTCCAGCAACTCACCGAAGAAGCCGACCCGCGCTCGCTGGAAGGCAAGGCCCACATGGTGACCCTGGCCGCGCCGTTGATCGACAAGGTGCCCGGGGCCAACCTGCGCACCCTGATGCGCAACCGCCTGACCGAAATCACCGGCTTGAGTGGCGAAGCCGTGCAACAGATGGCCCGCAGCGCGCCGCCTGAAGCCACGCCGGCCTACGACCCGGGCATCAATTACGACCAGATGCCCGACTACGCCGGTGACTACAGCCAGCAGGATCACGGCGATTTTCATTCCGCCGACCCGTACGGCCAGCCCCAGCAGCCCTCACAGCAACAGGCCTGGGCGCCAAAGCAGGGCGGGCAGAAAAAGTGGCAGGACAAACCTTGGGACAAAAAAGGCAAGCCGTGGGATCGCAATGGCAAGCGCCAGGATTTCGAACCCCGCGCGCCGCGTGTGCCCACCAGCGTCGAGCCGCCTACGCTCAGCGCCCTGCGCACGCTGCTGCACTACCCCCATCTGGCGGAAAAAGTTGAAGATGTCAGCCACTTTGCCGATGAAGGACATGTCTACACACAATTGCTGGTGGCCCTGCTGGGCGCCTTGCAGAAGAATCCTGGGCTACGCTCATTGCAGCTGATCGCCCGCTGGCACGGTACCGATCAGGGCCGTTTGCTGCAGGCGCTGGCGGAAAAGGAGTGGCTTATCGATGCCGACAACCTTGAACAACAGTTTTTCGACACCATTACTAGCTTGTCAGCCCGCCAACGCGAGCGAACCTTGGAGCATCTGCTCCGCAAAGCACGACAGGAAGAGCTCACCGCAGAGGAAAAAAACCAGCTGCGCGAGCTTTTGAGCCGCAATCTTCACGCACAAACCCCGACCTCAACTGGCGCGTGAGGTCACAGCTCGGGTATAATCCTCGGCTTGTTTTTTGCCCGCCAAGACCTTCAGTGGATAGGGTGTTATGTCCGGAAAAGCGCAACAGCAGTCTCGCATCAAAGAGTTGATCACCCGCGGTCGTGAGCAGGGCTACCTGACTTACGCGGAGGTCAACGACCACCTGCCTGAGGATATTTCAGATCCGGAGCAGGTGGAAGACATCATCCGCATGATCAACGACATGGGGATCAACGTATTCGAGAGTGCTCCGGATGCGGATGCCCTTTTGTTGGCCGAA
>Ga0308164_10000745_pt1 | contig 45636 bp, 38 predicted proteins | sample PhyTR2_FD_201031 | JGI IMG/M metagenome (GOLD analysis project Ga0308164, IMG submission 201031) | Phyllosphere microbial communities from UC Gill Tract Community Farm, Albany, California, United States - DLSLT.R2 | ecosystem: Host-associated > Plants > Phyllosphere > Unclassified | place: USA...
TCAATCAGTATTTCCTGCATGCGCGCATGTACGAAGACTGGGGTCTGAAAAAGCTGGGTGGCCACGAATATAAAGAGTCCATCCATGCGATGAAGTACGCTGACAAGCTGATCAAGCGCACATTGTTTCTGGAAGGGCTGCCCAACCTGCAGGACCTGGGCAAGATTCTCATCGGTGAGCACACCAAGGAAATGCTGGAGTGCGACCTGAAGATCGAGCAAAAAGGTCTGGCCGATCTGAAAGCCGCGATCGCTCACTTTGAGACAGTCGGTGACTTCGGCAGCCGTGAGTTGCTGGAAGACATCCTTGAGCCCAAGGAAGAGCAAATCGACTGGCTGGAGACTCAGTTGGGTCTGATCGTCAAGGTCGGTATCGAGAACTACCTGCAGTCGCAGATGGGTGACTGATTCCCCCATCGCGCCACAATGAAAAAGCCCGCCTCAATCGAGAGCGGGCTTTTTCTTGTGCGTAAAACCTTGCTGGAGCGTAGGAGGCGATAATCGCGACTATCGTGCGACGCTCTGCGCGAGGCTTTACTCGGCCTTGGCGGCGGATGCTTCCTTGACCAACGTCTGCAACGAACCGTCAGCCATCATCTCGGTGATGATGTCGCTACCACCGACCAGCTCACCGGCAACCCACAGTTGCGGGAAAGTCGGCCAGTTGGCGTACTTTGGCAGATTGGCGCGGATTTCAGGGTTTTGCAGAATGTCGACGTAGGCAAACTTTTCGCCACACGCCATCAATGCCTGGGAAGCCTTGGCCGAAAAGCCGCATTGCGGAGCGTTCGGAGCGCCTTTCATGTAAAGCAGAATGGTGTTGTTGGCAATCTGCTCTTTGATCGTTTCGATGATATCCATGGAGCACCTCGGCTGAAATATCCGACTCAGTTGTCGGCACGGTGGCGCATTGTAACGAAATCCCGAGCATGACGCTCTGTCTTGAGGCTTAACACGCCACTACCTGCACCGGTACGCCGTTCAACGCCGCGTTGCCGGACAGCGCGTCGAGTTGCCGTTCGTCGGTCAGGTCATTGGCACTGACGCCGGGCAGGCTCTGCGCGATCGCCATTTTTACTCCTGCACGTGAATGCCCCCAACCGTGCGGCAGGCTGACCACCCCGGGCATCATGTCCAGACTGCCCAGCACCTGAACCTCGATCATACCGACCCGGGAGCTGACCCGGACCTGCTGGCCGGCACTCAGACCACGGCACGCGAGATCGTCAGGATGCATCAACAGTTGATGCCGGGGTTTGCCCTTCACCAGCCGATGGTAGTTGTGCATCCATGAGTTGTTACTGCGCACATGCCTGCGGCCAATCAGCAGCAACTCACCGGCCTGGGGAGCAGGCTCGGCTGCAAAGCGCGCCAGGTCGGCCATGATCACCTCAGGCGCGGCCTGAATGCGCCCATTGGCGGTCTTCAGACGCTGTGCAAGATTGGCCTTCAAAGCCCCCAGATCAAGACCGTGCGGATGACTGTCCAGGGTTTCCAGTGACAGCTTATGGGGTGATGCGTCGCCATAGAGACCTGCACGCAGCCCGCGATCGATCATCTGCGCAGGCGGCAACGTGGGTTTCAGCGCCCGCTCGGCCTTGGCCGCAAAGGCGCTGGCCAGCCCGACGAAAATCTCCCAGTCGTGCAGCGCACCTTCGGGCTTGTCGAAAATAGCCCGATTGAAGCGCGTGACGTTGCGTACTGCCAGGGTATTGAAGGTGGTGTCGTAGTGATCATTTTCCAGTGCCGAGGTGGACGGCAGGATCAAATCGGCGTGGCGAGTGGTCTCGTTGATGTAAAGATCGATGCTGAGCATGAACTCAAGCCCTTCGAGCGCCTGCTCCAGCTGACGGCCGTTCGGCGTCGACAGAACCGGGTTACCCGCAACGGTCACCAACGCGCGAACCTGCCCTTCCCCGTCCACAAGCATTTCCTCGGCGAGCGCCGAAACCGGCAACTCGCCGCCATACTCAGGCAGACCCGACACCCTGCTTTGCCACAGATTGAAATGACCGCCGGATGTCGAGCTGACGAGGTCGACGGCGGGCTCCGTACACAGCGCGCCACCTACACGGTCCAGGTTGCCAGTCACCAGATTGATCAGTTGTGCCAGCCAATGGCACAGCGTGCCGAAGGTCTGCGTCGACACGCCCATTCGCCCATAACACACCGCCTTGTCAGCGGCCGCGAAGTCCCGCGCCAGTTGCCGGATCTGTTCGGCAGCAATACCGCAGCGAGGGCTCATGGCCTCTGCAGTGAAACCGGCAATGGCGTGGCGAACCTGCTCCAGGCCGTCGACAGGCAAATGGCTCTCGCGGGTCAGCCCCTCCTCGAACAGCGTATTGAGCAGCCCGAACAGCAACGCCGCATCACCGCCCGGGCGTACGAACAGATGCTGGTCAGCGATGGCAGCCGTCTCACTGCGGCGCGGGTCGATGACCACCAGTTTGCCGCCGCGCTGCTGGATTGCTTTCAGACGTTTTTCGACATCCGGTACCGTCATGATGCTGCCATTGGACGCCAACGGGTTGCCGCCGAGAATCAGCATGAAGTCGGTGTGATCAATATCCGGAATCGGCAACAGCATGCCGTGGCCATACATCAGGAAACTGGTGAGGTGGTGCGGCAACTGATCGACCGACGTCGCCGAAAAACGATTGCGGGTCTTGAGCAGGCCGAGAAAGTAATTGCTGTGCGTCATCAACCCGTAGTTATGCACGCTGGGGTTGCCCTGATAGACCGCTACCGCGTTCTGCCCATGGCGCTGCTGAATGGCGTAAAGCCGCTCCGCCACCAGATCGAACGCCTGCTGCCAGGCAATCGGCTGCCACTGATCACCGCTGCGCAGCATCGGCTGTCGCAAGCGATCAGGGTCGTTCTGGATGTCCTGCAGCGCAACCGCCTTGGGGCAGATATGACCGCGGCTGAACGTGTCCAGCGGGTCGCCCTTGATCGAGGCAATGAGCGGCGCAGAATCCGCCTCCACGACGGTCTCGATCACAAGACCACAAATGGCCTCGCACAGGTGGCAGGCTCGGTAGTGTTCAGTCCGGGTCATCACAGCCTCAGATCTTGTCATGGCAATCCGGTTGATTGCCGAACACTCACTATGCTGCCTTGCCATGCCCCGCGCCACTGATGTTCGGACCGTGAATCGAGGGGCATCAGGCGCGCGGATGAGTTGGCCGAATCAACCGCCGATAGGCGTGACGACCTTGCGCTGTTGCTGGATTTCAGCCACGGTTTCGACCTGTTCCTGCGCCAGGTGGACGCCGGTCAGATCGCCGATCAAGCGCCAGTGCTCGTCGAGGCCTGAGCTGATGGTGGCCATGCGATCAATCATGCGCCGCCCCGCCGTACGCGTGACTTCGTCCTCGCTGCGCAGCAGTTCGAAAGACATCGAGGTCATCGAGGCTGTCAGATGGGTAAGCGTGCGGGCGGTGAGCCCGAGCAACTCCGTTAATTGATGCTCTTTTGAGTCCATTCCCCCACCCCTTGATCAGTAATGTATCGGCAACGATTTATAACCCACGCCCGAGATTAAAGAAACGGTCCCTGTTTCAAGCCCGTGAGGCGCATCCCATCAGGCGACGGCCGCGCAAACGTGGACTGTTACAGGATTGGTACTAATTGCCAAGCGCTATTTGGGCAGTGTACAAATGCTGCCTTCGGAAAACGTGCAGATGGCTGTCAACCTTCACAGCGTAGCCAGTTTTTGCCCCGTCAACACAGAATAACGGCGCCCCTTCTATACGGGACGCCAGTAGTAACCATGTTTCAGAAAAACGCATGCTATTGGTAAGACGCGACATTTTTTTATACTATCGCGCCTTTCTTATTCGTCGCCCCGTGCGGCTTCCGCCGCAGGTCTCGCCCGTTTTATCGATAAAAACCGGCTTTGATAACCTGCGGTCTGTTGCAGAAAAGGTAGTTAATCATGAACGCCAGGCACTTTCTCTCGATGATGGATTACACCCCGGATGAACTCTTGGGCTTGATCCGTCGTGGCGTAGAGCTTAAAGACCTGCGAAATCGCGGTGTACTTTTTGAACCGCTGAAGAACCGGGTATTGGGGATGATTTTCGAGAAATCCTCGACACGTACCCGTCTTTCTTTTGAAGCAGGGATGATTCAGCTCGGTGGCCAGGCCATCTTTTTGTCGCATCGAGACACACAGTTGGGCCGCGGCGAGCCGATTGCCGACAGCGCGAAAGTGATGTCGCGCATGCTGGATGCAGTCATGATCCGTACTTATGCGCACAGCAATCTGACCGAATTCGCGGCCAATTCACGCGTGCCGGTCATCAACGGTCTGTCCGATGATCTGCACCCGTGCCAGTTGCTCGCCGACATGCAGACTTTCCTGGAGCATCGCGGCTCGATCCAGGGCAAGACCGTTGCCTGGATAGGCGATGGCAACAACATGTGCAACAGCTATATAGAAGCGGCGATTCAATTCGACTTCCAGTTGCGTGTGGCCTGCCCTGCCGGCTACGAGCCAAACGCCGAGTTCCTGGCATTGGCTGGCGAGCGTGTGACCGTGGTCCGCGATCCGAAAGCCGCAGTTGAGGGCGCCCATCTGGTCAGCACCGACGTGTGGACCTCTATGGGTCAGGAAGAGGAAACCGCTCGGCGCAAGAAATTGTTCGCGCCGTTTCAGGTCACGCGCGCCCTGCTCGACCTGGCAGACAAGGACGTGCTGTTCATGCACTGCCTGCCAGCTCATCGCGGCGAAGAAATCAGTGTCGACCTGCTGGATGATGCACGCTCGGTCGCCTGGGATCAGGCAGAAAATCGCTTGCACGCGCAGAAAGCGCTGCTGGAGTTTCTCGTCGCGCCGTCCTGCCAGCCCGCATGAACCCGTTGCTGCTGAACCTGCGCAACCTCGCTTGCGGCTACCAGAACCAGCGCGTGGTGCAGGACTTGAACCTGCACCTCAACGCGGGTGATATCGGCTGCCTGCTGGGCTCGTCGGGCTGCGGCAAGACCACCACACTGCGCGCCATTGCCGGTTTCGAACCGATCCATGCAGGCGAGATCACCCTGGCGGGAGAAGTGATCTCCCGTCCGGGCTGGACCCTGCAGCCGGAGAAACGCCGCATCGGCATGGTGTTTCAGGATTACGCGCTGTTCCCGCACTTAAGCGTCGCCGAAAACATCGCATTCGGCATTCGCAACCAGCCGCGCCTGGATCAGGTGATCGCCGAGCTGCTTGAACTGGTCAACCTCGGCGCGCTGGGCAAGCGCTATCCTCACGAGCTGTCCGGTGGGCAGCAACAGCGAGTGGCGCTGGCCAGAGCGCTGGCGCCCGAGCCGCAACTGCTGCTGCTCGATGAGCCCTTCTCCAACCTGGACGGCGAGCTGCGTCGGCGCCTGAGCCATGAGGTGCGCGATATCCTCAAGGCGCGTGGCACCAGCGCGATTCTGGTGACTCATGATCAGGAAGAGGCTTTTGCCGTCAGCGATCACGTAGGCGTATTCAAGGAGGGACGCCTGGAACAGTGGGACACGCCTTACAATCTCTATCACGAGCCGCGCACGCCATTCGTTGCCAGCTTCATCGGCCAAGGCTATTTCATTCGCGGGCAGATGATGGACCCGCAATCGGTGCATACCGAACTCGGCGTATTGCGCGGCAACCGGGCATACCCGGGCGTCAGTGGCGCCGCCGTGGATGTCTTGCTACGCCCTGACGACATCGTCTACGCGCCGCACAGCGACCTGAAAGCACGGGTCATCGGCCGAACGTTTCAGGGCGCCTCGACGCTGTACCGCCTGCAACTGTCGACCGGCAGTCAACTGGAAGCCATTTTCCCCAGCCATGCCGACCACGGCCAGGGTGAGGAAGTCGGTATTCGTGTGGCAGCAGAGCATCTGGTGCTGTTCCCGGCGCCCGGTAGCGTGGCCGTGCATACGCTCAATAGCTGAGGCGCGAATCATTCCCTGCCGATCTGGGCAAACCTGGCCTGGGTATGTTCAGCCAGCACTGCTGGCGAAAGCTCGACCTCAAGCCCCCTCCTCCCGGCACTGACGTAAATGCTGTCAAAGCGCTGCGCAGTTTCGTCGATAAAGGTGCGCAGGCGCTTCTTCTGGCCCAGCGGACTGATGCCCCCCAACAGGTAACCGGTCGAACGTTGCGCCGCCGCAGGGTCGGCCATTTCGGTTTTTTTTGCCCCGGCAGCCTGCGCCAGCGCCTTTAGATCAAGTGTTCCGACGACCGGCACGACGGCGACCAGTAATTCGCCTTTTTCGGTACTGGCGAGCAGCGTCTTGAAAACCTGTGCAGGCTCCAGACCCAGCTTTTCCGCTGCCTCCAGCCCATATGACGGCGCTTTTGGATCATGTTCATAACTGTGAATGCGATGTTCGGCGCGGTTTTTTTTCAGCAAATCCAGTGCGGGTGTCATGCAACGCTCCAAAAGGTTCTGAATGCCCGTCACTTTAAGCGAAGTAAAGTGAACATGCCTTGATTCACGCCACCTGCGACACTGATGGCCTTTTGGCAACAGCCTGAATTCCCCGGTATAAAGCGGTCTTGCCGGGTCCTTGCGGGGTCCTGGCGATTTACTGACCGTTCGGTTCCGACCTTTGACAGCGTTGTTTCTTGTCTATATTTTTTCGTTTACGAATATTATCGAAAGCGGTTTTTCGGTATAACTCGCATCGGCGATCAGAAATGGGGTTTTTTCTGAGACGCACGAATAACGAGCACCCACGCCTGTCTCAGGGTGCCGAGACAAAAACAAAAAATGAGGTATCCATGTCCATCGCACTAAAACAACCGACGCTCACCGGGCAATGTGTGGCTGAATTTCTTGGCACCGCCCTGATGATTTTTTTCGGCACTGGATGCGTTGCAGCGCTCAAGGTCGCGGGAGCCACCTTCGGCCTTTGGGAAATCAGCATCATCTGGGGCATTGCCGTCAGCATGGGGATCTACCTCAGCGCCGGCATTTCGGGTGCCCACCTCAACCCGGCCGTCAGCATCGCGCTGAGTCTGTTCGCCGGTTTTGAAAAACGTAAATTGCCCTTTTATATCTCGGCGCAAATCGCGGGCGCGTTCTGCGGAGCGGGTCTGGTGTACCTGCTGTACATCAGCCTTTTTTTCGACTTCGAACATGCTCACCACATCGTTCGCGGCAGCGAGCAGAGTCTTGAACTGGCCTCGGTGTTCTCGACGTATCCCAACCCGGCCATTTCGGTCGGTCAGGCCTTTCTGGTCGAAGTGGTCATCACCACCATTCTGATGGGTGTGATCATGGCCTTGGGCGATGACAGCAATGGTTTGCCGCGCGGCCCGCTGGCACCCTTGCTGATCGGCCTGCTGGTAGCCGTGATCGGCAGTTCGATGGGCCCGCTGACCGGTTTCGCCATGAACCCGGCGCGCGACTTCGGTCCGAAGCTGATGACGTTCTTCGCTGGCTGGGGTGAAATGGCCTTCACCGGCGGTCGCGACATTCCTTATTTCCTGGTTCCGATTTTTGCGCCCATTCTGGGTGCCTGCCTTGGTGCTGCTGGCTACCGCGCATTGATTGCGCGTCATCTGCCAAGCGCCGCTCCTGTTGAAAATGAAAAAGAGGCTCCTGTGGTTCGCGGCAAAGTTCAGGTTTCATCTTGAATGTCACTCAATTTGAATCTCACACAACTGAATCCCACCCAATAATGCAAGGCAATCGACATGACTGACACACAGAACAAGAACTACATCATTGCTCTTGACCAGGGCACCACCAGCTCGCGCGCCATCATCTTCGACCGCGACGCCAACGTGGTGAGCACTGCCCAAAGCGAATTCGTCCAGCATTACCCGCAGGCAGGCTGGGTCGAACACGACCCGATGGAAATCTTCGCCACCCAGACGGCGTGCATGACCAAGGCACTGGCGCAGGCCGATCTGCACCACAACCAGATTGCCGCCATCGGTATCACCAACCAGCGTGAAACCACGGTCATCTGGGAGCGCGACACCGGCCGCCCTATCTACAACGCAATCGTCTGGCAGTGCCGCCGCAGCACCGAGATCTGCCAGCAGCTCAAGCGTGACGGCCTTGAGGAGTACATCAAGGACACCACGGGTCTGGTGATTGACCCGTACTTCTCCGGCTCCAAGGTCAAGTGGATCCTGGACAACGTCGAAGGCAGCCGCGAGCGCGCCCGTAAAGGCGAGCTGATGTTCGGCACCATCGATACCTGGCTGATCTGGAAATTCACCGGCGGCAAGGTTCACGTCACCGACTACACCAACGCCTCGCGGACCATGCTGTTCAACATCCATACGCTGGAATGGGATCAGCGCATGCTCGACGTGCTGGACATCCCGCGCGAGATGCTCCCTGAGGTCAAAGCTTCCTCCGAAGTTTACGGCCACAGCAAGAGCGGCATCCCGATCGCCGGTATTGCCGGCGACCAGCAGGCAGCGTTGTTCGGCCAGATGTGTGTCGAACCCGGCCAGGCCAAGAACACCTATGGCACTGGCTGCTTCCTGCTGATGAACACCGGCAAGAAAGCCGTGAAATCGGCGCACGGCATGCTCACCACTATCGGCTGTGGCCCGCGTGGTGAAGTGGCCTATGCGCTGGAAGGTGCGGTCTTCAACGGTGGTTCGACCGTGCAATGGCTGCGCGACGAACTCAAGCTCATCAACGACGCGCTGGACACCGAATACTTCGCCGGCAAGGTCAAGGACAGCAACGGTGTATACCTGGTGCCGGCGTTCACAGGTCTGGGCGCACCTTATTGGGACCCCTACGCACGAGGCGCATTGTTTGGTCTGACCCGTGGCGTGAAAGTCGATCACATCATTCGTGCAGCGCTGGAATCCATCGCCTATCAAACCCGCGACGTGCTCGATGCCATGCAGCAGGACTCCGGCGAACGCCTCAAGTCGCTGCGTGTGGACGGTGGTGCAGTGGCTAACAACTTCCTGATGCAGTTCCAGGCAGACATCCTCGGCACCCACGTCGAGCGTCCGCAGATGCGTGAAACCACGGCACTGGGTGCAGCCTTCCTGGCCGGTCTGGCGATTGGTTTCTGGAGCAGCCTGGACGAGTTGCGTAACAAGGCCGTGATCGAGCGTGTGTTCGAGCCATCGTGTGAAGAAGCGCATCGCGAAAAACTTTACGCAGGCTGGCAGAAAGCAGTCGCGCGTACTCGTGACTGGGAACCGCACGAAAACGAAGAGTGACAGTGCTGTTGTAAGGAGGGGAGCAGGATTCCGGCTGACAGGTTGCACTTTCCTGCGGCATGATGGGCGCCATTTGTAGAGGGCGCCCAAGGAAAAACAATGAACCTGCCTCCCCGCCAACAACAGATCCTCGAACTGGTCCGTGACCGTGGTTATGTCAGCATCGAGGAGATGGCGACGCTGTTCGTCGTGACCCCACAAACCATTCGCCGTGATATCAATCAATTGGCGGAAATGAACCTGTTGCGCCGCTACCACGGCGGCGCAGCCTATGACTCCAGCATCGAAAATACCGCCTACGCCATGCGTGCGGACCAGATGCGCGACGAAAAACAACGGATCGCCGAGGCCATCGCCGCGCAGATCCCGGACAACGCCTCGTTGTTCATCAATATCGGTACCACCACCGAATCCATCGCACGTGCTTTGCTCAACCACAACAACCTGAAGATCATCACCAATAACCTGCATGTGGCGTCGATCCTCAGCACCAAGGATGATTTCGAGGTGCTGATAGCTGGCGGAAATGTGCGGCGTGACGGCGGCGTTGTGGGCCAGGGCAGCATCGACTTCATCACCCAGTTCAAAGTGGACTTCGCCCTGGTGGGCATCAGTGGTATCGACGAAGACGGCAGCCTGCTGGATTTCGATTACCAGGAAGTGAGGGTGTCCCAGGCGATCATCGCCAACGCTCGCAAAGTGCTGCTGGCGGCTGATTCCAGCAAGTTCGGACGCAACGCCATGGTCCGCCTGGGGCCGATCACCCTCATCGATTGCCTGGTCACCGACCAGCCCCCCGTCCCTGCCCTTCAGCAGTTGCTGAATCAGCACAAGATTCGTCTGGAAGTGGTGTGATTGTCAGGCGCGAGCGGTGTTCGCGCGGCGGTCCGCATTGCTCGTGAAGACGGTGCATCGAGCGCCCTATTTTCTGGCGTCTGTACCGGCCTCTTCGCGAGCAGTTGGCTCCCACAAGACTTGTGTATGTATGGCGCAGCACGCATCTGTGACGCGGAGCGGCACACAAGGCATTTCCACGCTGGAGCGTGAGGAACGATAGATGTCCTGAAGAACACTATCGTGCCCATGCTCCGCGTGGGTATGCCGTTCTGGACGCTTCGCGTCCTCTCCTGCTTCAGCGATGTGGCGCAAATCTGTGCGTCAGAGCAATTCAGTGCAGGCTGTGCATCCATCCTCCCGGCAAAAAATCCCGCCCTACAATGTTCATATTTGTTCTTTTACTGACTCCATCATCAGTATTTTCAATCGATACGTGCTAGCAAGGGTCATTTTATTGAGCTATGATTTTCGAAAATGAACATTAATGTTCAGATTCGCCTTTCGAGCACTGCTCACGAATTGTCCAGGAGGCCACCAATGCCCCACACCAATGTGCCAACCCCGCCCCTCTCAGAGGTCTACGACATTGCCGTTATTGGCGGTGGCATCAACGGTGTCGGTATCGCAGCGGATGCCTCCGGTCGCGGCCTTTCGGTTTTTCTGTGCGAAAAGGACGACCTGGCCAGCCACACGTCCTCGGCCAGCAGCAAGCTGATTCATGGCGGCCTGCGCTATCTGGAGCACTACGAGTTCCGCCTGGTGCGTGAAGCCTTGGCAGAACGTGAAGTGCTGCTTGCCAAAGCACCGCACATCGTCAAGCCAATGCGCTTTGTGCTGCCTCATCGCCCGCACCTGCGTCCGGCCTGGATGATTCGTGCCGGTATGTTCCTTTATGACAACCTCGGCAAGCGCGAAAAGCTGCCAGCATCGCGAACCATTCATTTCGGTGCAGACAGCCCGCTCAACTCGAGCATCACCCGCGGTTTCGAATATTCCGACTGCTGGGTCGACGACGCGCGTCTGGTCGTGCTCAACGCCATGTCCGCTCGTGAAAACGGTGCGCATATTCATACTCAGACCCGTTGTATCAGCGCCCGTCGTATCAAGGGCCTGTGGCATCTGCATCTGGAGCGCAGCGACGGCAGCCTGTTTTCGATCCATGCCAAGGCATTGGTCAATGCGGCAGGCCCATGGGTGGCCAAGTTCATACGTGAAGACCTGAAACTCGACTCGGCTTACGGCATCCGCCTGATTCAAGGCAGCCACCTGATCGTGCCGAAACTGTACGAAGGTGAGCACGCGTTCATTCTGCAGAACGAAGACAAGCGCATCGTGTTCACGATTCCGTACCTGGAGCACTTCACCATCGTCGGCACCACCGACCGTGAGTATCAGGGTGATCCGAACAAGGTGGATATCACTGAAGGCGAGATGGATTACGTGCTGAAAGTGGCCAACGACCACTTCAAGAAACAGTTGAGTCGCGCAGACGTGCTCCACACGTTCTCGGGCGTGCGCCCGTTGTGCAATGACGAGTCCGATAATCCGTCTGCCATCACCCGTGACTACACGCTTTCATTGTCAGGCGGCGCAGACGAAGCGCCGATTCTGTCGGTGTTCGGCGGCAAGCTGACCACCTACCGCAAACTGGCCGAGTCGGCGATGGCGCAGTTGGCACCGTTCTTCAAACAGATGAAGCCAAGCTGGACGGCCAAGGCTGCCCTGCCGGGTGGCGAAGACATGACCACCGCCGAAGCGCTGGCAACAGAAATGACCCGTCGCTGCAGCTGGCTGCCCGCGCCTATCGCCAAGCGCTGGTCGATCACCTACGGCAGCCGCAGCTGGCGCTTGCTGGAGGGCGCGCAAAGCCTGGAAGACCTTGGTCAGCATTTGGGTGCAGGCCTGTATACCCGCGAAGTCGATTACCTGTGCGACCAGGAATGGGCGACCAGTATCGAAGACATCCTGTGGCGCCGCACCAAGCTCGGCCTGTTCACGACGCCTGAGGAACAGGCCGCCGTGAGCAGCTACCTGGAAACAGTCGTGCGCAACAAAGCCTCTTTCGAAGCTGCCTGATAATACGCCTGCAACCTGTTCACCCATCGTGCGGTGAACAGGTTTCCCTCCTTGCTGCCCTCCTCCCGCGCACTCCATTCCATTCGGTTTTCCGAACAATCGCCTTAGCCTTATTCGGCTTCCCGGACGCCATGGTCCGCGGCACCACAGCCAACATCAAAAAATCCTTTTAAGTTCAGCATGTTGAATTCTTAAAACTGCTTGGCACGACTCATGCTCTAGATTCTGAACCGAGCGTTTCGACGAGGGCGTGTGTCTGGATGTGGACGCCGTTGAAGCATTCGCCAAGAAGCGGGCCGACTCTGATTACGGCCCCATCAATAAAAATGAAATCAAGGACTCAACCATGCGCATCGTTCCCCACCTGTTGGGCGCAGCCATCGCTGCCGCTCTGATCAGCACGCCGGTTTTCGCCGCCGAACTCACTGGCACCCTGAAGAAGATCAAGGAATCCGGCACCATCACGCTGGGCCATCGTGACGCCTCTATCCCGTTTTCCTACATCGCTGATGCCTCTGGTGTGCCGATGGGCTACTCCCACGACATCCAGCTGAAAATCGTCGAAGCCATCAAAAAAGACCTGGACATGCCTGACCTCAAGGTCAAGTACAACCTGGTGACTTCGCAGACCCGTATCCCGCTGGTTCAGAACGGCACCGTCGATGTGGAATGTGGCTCGACAACCAACAATGTCGAGCGCCAGCAGCAAGTCGATTTCTCCATCGGCATCTTCGAAGTCGGCACGCGCCTGCTGTCGAAAAAGGATTCCAGCTATAAGGATTTCGACGACCTGAAAGGCAAGAACGTCGTCACCACGGCGGGCACCACGTCCGAGCGCATCCTCAAGGCGATGAACGCTGACAAGCAGATGGGCATGAACGTGATCTCCGCCAAAGACCACGGTGAATCCTTCCAGATGCTCGAGTCCGGCCGTGCAGTCGCCTTCATGATGGACGACGCGCTGCTGGCAGGCGAAATGGCCAAGGCCAAGAAGCCGGACGACTGGGCAGTGACCGGTACAGCGCAATCCTACGAGATCTACGGCTGCATGGTCCGCAAGGGCGATGCCCCGTTCAAGAAGGCCGTGGATGACGCCATTGTCGCTACCTACAAGTCGGGCGACATCAACGCCATCTACAGCAAGTGGTTCATGTCCCCTGTCCCTCCGAAAGGTCTGAACCTGAATTTCCCGATGAGCGACAAGCTCAAGGAACTGATTCAGAACCCGACCGATAAGCCAGCTGACGACAAGAAAGCCTGAGAGACCGGTTCAGCCAGTCTGAACTGACGGCATCCCGGGCGGGCAGCGCTCGTCCGGGATCGCCTCGTCATTCTCGACAGACGACAGTGCGTGCATTTCGATAGCAATAAAAAGAGGGGGAGACCCTGATGAATTACAACTGGGACTGGGGCGTATTCTTCAAGTCCACCGGCGTCGGCAGCGAGACCTATCTGGACTGGTTCATCTCCGGTCTGGGCTGGACCATCGCCATTGCTGTCATTGCCTGGATCATTGCCCTGATACTGGGTTCGGTGCTGGGCGTCATGCGCACCGTGCCAAACCGTCTGGTGTCGGGCATCGCCACGGTATACGTGGAAATCTTCCGTAACGTGCCACTGCTGGTGCAGCTGTTCATCTGGTACTTCCTGGTGCCCGACCTGCTGCCGGAAAACCTGCAGGAGTGGTACAAGCAAGACCTGAACCCGACCACCTCCGCGTTCCTCAGCGTCGTGGTCTGCCTTGGCCTGTTCACCGCTGCACGGGTCTGCGAACAGGTGCGTACCGGCATTGAAGCACTGCCGAAGGGCCAGGAATCGGCCGCCCGCGCCATGGGATTCAAGCTGCCACAGATCTACTGGAACGTGCTGTTGCCGCAGGCTTACCGGATCATTATTCCGCCGCTCACCTCCGAATTCCTGAACGTGTTCAAGAACTCATCGGTAGCGTCACTGATCGGCCTGATGGAGTTGCTCGCACAGACCAAACAAACCGCCGAGTTCTCCGCCAACCTGTTCGAGGCCTTCACCCTCGCGACGCTCATCTACTTCACGCTGAACATGAGCCTGATGCTGCTGATGCGTGCGATCGAGAAGAAAGTCGCCGTACCGGGCCTCATCTCACTGGGGGGCAAATAAATGGACTTCACTGGAATCGTTCCGGCCATTCCCGGCCTGTGGAACGGCATGGTCATGACCCTCAAGCTGATGGCGATGGGTGTCGTCGGCGGCCTGGTGCTTGGCACGCTGCTGGCGTTGATGCGGCTGTCATCGAACAAGCTGCTGGCCAATGTGGCCGGTGCCTACGTGAACTACTTTCGTTCGATCCCGCTGCTACTGGTGATCACCTGGTTCTATCTGGCCGTGCCGTTCGTGCTGCGCTGGATTACCGGTGAAGACACGCCCATCGGCGCGTTCGCCTCCTGCGTCGTGGCCTTCATGATGTTCGAAGCCGCGTACTTCTGCGAAATCGTCCGTGCTGGTGTGCAGTCGATCTCCAAGGGGCAAATGGGCGCTGCTCAGGCGCTGGGCATGAACTACTCGCAGATGATGCGACTGATCATCCTGCCCCAGGCGTTTCGCAAGATGACCCCGTTGCTGCTGCAACAGAGCATCATTCTGTTTCAGGACACCTCTCTGGTGTACACCGTCGGCCTCGTCGATTTTCTTAACGCATCGCGCTCTAGTGGCGACATCATCGGGCGCGCCAACGAGTTCCTGATCATTGCCGGTCTGGTGTATTTCACGATCAGCTTTGCCGCCTCGCTGCTGGTGAAGCGTCTGCAAAAAAGGTTTGCCGTATGATTTCCATCAAAAACGTCAACAAGTGGTATGGGGACTTCCAGGTACTGACCGATTGCAGCACCGAGGTCAGCAAGGGCGAAGTAGTTGTGGTGTGCGGCCCGTCCGGCTCCGGCAAATCGACCCTGATCAAATGCGTGAACGCACTGGAACCGTTTCAGAAAGGCGATATCGTTGTCGACGGCACATCAATCTCCGATTCGAAGACCAACCTGCCCAAGCTGCGCTCGCGGGTCGGCATGGTGTTTCAGCACTTCGAACTGTTCCCGCACCTGAGCATTGTCGAAAACCTGACCATCGCGCAGATCAAGGTGCTGGGCCGCAGCAAGGCCGAAGCCACCGAGAAGGGTCTGAAGCTGCTTGAGCGCGTCGGTCTTTCCGAGCATGCGCACAAGCATCCCGGGCAGCTTTCCGGTGGGCAGCAACAGCGTGTCGCCATCGCGCGCGCGCTGGCGATGGACCCGGTGGTCATGCTGTTCGACGAGCCAACTTCCGCACTCGACCCGGAAATGGTCAATGAAGTGCTCGATGTGATGGTGCAACTGGCCCAGGAAGGCATGACCATGATGTGCGTGACCCACGAGATGGGTTTCGCCCGCAAAGTCGCCAACCGGGTGATTTTCATGGACAAGGGACAGATCGTCGAAGACTGCGCCAAGGAAGAGTTTTTCGGTGACGTCAGCGCACGCTCGGAACGCGCCCAGCAATTCCTCGCCAAGATCCTTCAGCACTAGGCAATAGCTTGACGGCTGTCCGCCTATCAGCGGGCAGCTGTTCGGTCCAGGACGACTGTGATGAAATGCGACCCCACTCTTTATCGCGCCGCGCCGCCATCACTCGCCGTGAAACCCCGCCTGATCCGTCAACTGTTTCTGCCACCGCTGATCCTCATGCTGATGATCGGGCTGGGCTATATCGCCTATCTGGTCAGTGAACATAGCGGCATCAAGAGCCTGCGCGAAACCGGCGAGCGCCAGCTCGAGCTGCACGCACGCACGGTGGAGAGCGAAATCAGCAAATACACCTACCTGCCCAGCGTGCTGGAGCTGGAATCCAGCGTGTCGCAGTTGCTGAACGAACCGGGACCCGAGCTTCAGCAGCAGGTCAACCGCTACCTCGAAGGGCTGAATCGACGCAGCCGCAGCCGTGCCATTTACGTGATGGACACCACCGGACGCGTGCTGGCCACCAGCAACTGGCGTGATCCCGACAGTTATCAGGGTGAAGACCTGTCTTTCCGTGCCTACTTTCAGGACGCCGTGCGCGGCCTGCCCGGGCGCTTTTACGGCATCGGCACCACCACAGGTGAGTCGGGCTATTACCTGGCCCATGGGCTGGAAGACAAAGGCCGCATCATCGGCGTTGCGGTGATCAAGGTACGCCTCGAAGCACTTGAAGAACGCTGGCAGCGAGCACGGCTGGAGGCGTTTGTCAGCGACGAGAATGGCATCATCATCCTCTCCAGCGATCCGGCCCGGCGTCTGAAATCAGTGCGTCCGCTCACGGCTGAGGTCAAGGAGCGTCTGGCTCGCAGCCTGCAATATTACTGGTGGCCGCTCAACGAACTGGTGCCACTGGAACGGGAAACCTTGTCTGAGGGCGTCGAAACACTGGTTTTTCCCGCCAACATCAGTGTCGACCGCGAACACAAAAAGGTCAGTTATCTGGCCCAGAGCCGCCCGCTGAGTGACACCGCCTGGCACCTGACACTGCTTACCCCGCTGGAAGATCTGCGCCGTGAAGCAGCCAATCAGGGCATGCTGGTGGCCGTGGCTTGCGCGCTGGTGACCTTTCTGCTGATCGCCTGGAACGAGCGGCGCAAGGTGATCTCGACCCGGCTTGCTGCCAGGGAAGCGCTGCAGGCTGCCAACAACGAGCTGGAACGCAAGATCGCCGAACGCACCGAACACCTGCGGGCCAGCAACGAACGCCTCAAGGCGCAGATTCGTGAGCGAAGGCAGGCTGAAGACACTTTGCGCAGAGCCCAGGACGAGCTGGTACAGGCCGGAAAGCTGGCAGCCATCGGCCAGATGTCGACCAGCATCGCGCATGAGCTGAACCAGCCTCTGGCCGCACTGCGCACCTTGTCCGGCAACACCGTGCGCTTTCTGGAACGAGGCGCGCTGGACACCGCGAGTACCAACCTGCGTACCATCAATGATCTGGTCGACCGCATGGGCCGCATCACCGCCAGCCTGCGCGCATTCGCCAGACGCGGCGACGATCAGGGCCAGGCGCAACTGAGCAAGGCTGTCGATGCGGCGGCGCAGTTGCTGGGCGTGCGTCTGGAGCAGTCCGGCCTGATAGTGCATCGCGACTTCGTCGACGCCACCCTGACCATCGACCAGACCCGCCTGGAACAGATTCTGGTCAACCTGATCGGCAACGCACTGGACGCTATGTTCGACCTGCCGCAACCGGAATTATGGCTCACCGGATCGGTTGTCGACGGCCGATACCGTCTGCGGGTACGTGATAACGGGCACGGCGTCGACGCCGAGGCGCGCAAGCATCTGTTTGAACCTTTCTTCACCACCAAACCGGGCGAACAAGGCCTGGGGCTGGGCCTGACGCTGTCGGCGAGCCTTGCCGCCGCAGCCGGGGGCAGCCTGAGCGCAGAGCATCCGCAGGACGGCGGTACGACGTTTGTCCTGAGCCTGCCGTTCATCCCCGATGCCCGCCACCCGGACAGCCCGACATGAGACGACATCCATGAGCATAAACAGCGACCTGACCGTCCTGATCGTCGAAGACGATCCGCATGTATTGCTCGGCTGCCAGCAGGCCCTCGCGCTGGAAGACATCGCCAGCGAGGGCGTTTCCAATGCTGAAGAGGCCTTGAAGCGCATCGGTGACAACTTCGCCGGTATCGTCATCAGTGACATTCGCTTGCCGGGCATCGACGGGCTGGAGTTGCTGAGCCGTCTCAAAGCACGTGACAGCAGCCTGCCGGTGGTGCTGATCACTGGCCATGGCGACATCACCATGGCCGTCAACGCAATGCGCGATGGCGCCTACGACTTCATGGAGAAACCCTTTTCTCCCGAGCGCTTGGTAGACGTCACCCGGCGCGCACTGGAACAACGCGGGCTGGCCCGTGAAGTGTGGGCGTTGCGCAAGCAGCTGGCCGAGCGCGATTCGCTGGAAGGCCGGATCATCGGCCGCTCCCCGGCCATGCAAAACCTGCGTGCGTTGATTGCCAACGTCGCCGACACCTCGGCCAACGTATTGATAGAAGGCGAAACCGGCACGGGCAAGGAGCTGGTCGCGCGCTGCCTGCACGATTTCAGTCGGCGCAAGGACAGCCAGTTCGTTGCGCTCAACTGTGGCGGGCTGGCGGAAAGCCTTTTCGAGTCGGAAATCTTCGGCCACGAAGCCAACGCTTTTACCGGCGCGGGCAAGCGGCGCATCGGCAAGATCGAACACGCGCACAACGGCACGCTGTTTCTCGATGAAGTGGAAAGCATGCCGGTCAATCTGCAGATCAAGCTGTTGCGCGTCCTGCAGGAGCGAACCCTCGAACGGCTGGGTTCCAACCAGAGCGTCGCCGTGGATTGCCGGGTCATTGCGGCGACCAAGTCCGACTTGAATGCCTTGGGCAAGACCAATCAGTTCCGCAGCGACCTGTATTACCGCCTGAACGTCGTCACGCTCGAACTGCCACCCTTGCGTGAGCGCCGCGAAGACATTCTGCAGTTGTTTGAACACTTCCTGCAGTTGTCGTCGTTACGCTTCGACCGCGAACCGCCCGTGCTGGATCGGCAAACCAGCTCGAACCTGATGAGCCACGACTGGCCGGGCAATGTACGCGAACTGCGCAACGTGGCCGAACGCTTTGCCTTGGGCCTGCCAGCATTCAAGCAGTCAGGCACGGTCAGTGAAAACCAGAGTCTTGGGTTTGCCGAAGCAGTCGAAGCCTTCGAGCGCTCATTGCTCGGCGACGCCTTGCAACGCAGCGGCGGCAACCTCAGCCAGGCCAGCCAGGAACTGGGCATGGCCAAGACCACGCTGTTTGACAAGGTCAAGAAATACGGGCTTTGAGCACTGCGCCCGATCTTGAGGGTGCGGTGTAGCGCTGATCTGTGACGCAGACAACGCTGGAGCGCGAGGAACGATAGGCGTCCGCAAGACCTATCGTGCGAATGCTCCGCGTGCTATCCCGCACAGACAGTACGTTACTTCGATTCACCGACAATCTGGCGGATTGCGCTGACGAATACCTCGACCGGCTGACCGCCCGAGACGGCGTACTGGTCGTTGAAGACCATGGTCGGCACGGAGGTGATACCGCGAGACGTCCAGAGCTGCTCTGCCTCGCGAACCTCAGTGGTGTACTCGTCGCCATCCAGAATCGCCTGAGCACGCAGACGATCCAGGCCGACCTTCTGCGCCACATCTGCCAGAGTCTGGTGACTGGACGGGTCTTTCAGGTCGCTGAAATACGCCTCGAACAGCGCCTGCTTCAACGCATGCTGCTTGCCTTGCTGCTCGGCCCAGTGCAGCAGGCGATGGGCATCGAACGTGTTGTAGATACGCCGCTCGCCGCTGGCAAAGGTGAAGCCGAGTTCAGCACCGCGTTCACGAATGGTCTGGTGAATACCTTCGATCTGTTCCGGCGTGGAGCCGTACTTTTCGGCGATGTGTTCTTTGATGTCCTGCCCTTCGGCAGGCATGTTCGGGTTCAGCTCGAAAGGCTGAAAGTGAATGTGCGCTTGCACCTCATCACCCAATGCCTCCAGCGCCTGATCCAGCGCGCGCAGACCAATGACGCACCAGGGGCAGGAAACATCGGAGATGAAGTCGATCTTCAGTGCAGTTGTCATGTCGGCCCTTTTCGGTACAGAGTGTGTAAAAACGTCACGAGCGAAGGCAAGACAAGGCAAAAACAGGCGAAAAAGCGGAGTTTAGGTGTTCTAAATGAGCATTTTTCGCCTGTTTTTAACGCAGTATTGCCAAGCGTAGTAGTTTTTACACAGTTTGGAAGCAAAGGTCACACGATACACCTCTGTCCATGCCTGACAACCGGGCCGGCTTACAACTGAGCCAGGTTGCGACCGTCTTCATGCTGGGCTTTCAGGTACGGCAGCACTGCACCGAGCAACGGGGCCTTGAAGGCCTCCTGAAAACGGTGCGCCAGCCCCGGAATCAGGCGCAGCTGGCTGCCCTGAATGTGCGCGGCCACATGCACACCGTGCATGACCGGCAACAGCGGGTCGGCTGTGCCGTGAACCACCAGTACCGGCAGACGCAGACGGTTCAGCAGTTCCACGCGGCTGGGCTCGGCCAGAATCGCCATGATCTGGCGTTTCACGCCCTCAGGATTGAACGCCCGGTCATAGGAAACAGCCGCCTGATGCAGCAGCTGCTGGCGATCGTCCTTGACCTGCGGGCTGCCCAGCGCCGCTAGCAAATCGGCCTGCTGCTCGATCGCCACTTCCCGATTGGGCGCGCCGCGACGCGCCAACAGTTGCATGAGCGCGGTGCTGGGCATAGGCAACCCCTGCGCACCGGAACTGGTCATGATCAGCGTCAGGCTTTCGACCCGCGACGGCGCCAGATCAGCCAGATGCTGGGCAATCATGCCGCCCATGCTCGCGCCCAACACGTGAAACTGGCGAATCTGCAATGCATCCATCAGACCCAGCGCATCGTCGGCCATATCAGTCAACGAATAAGGTGCCGAGACAGGCAGGCCAAGTTTGTAACGCAGCACTTCGAACGTCAGATTGGCATCCGCTGGCTGTTGCACCCACGACGACAGACCCACATCGCGATTGTCGTAGCGAATCACCCGATAACCCTGCTGACATAACGCGACCACGACCTCATCCGGCCAGTGAATCAACTGCCCACCCAGCCCCATCACCAACAACAAGGCAGGGTCGGACTCGCTACCAATACTCTGGTAGGCAATCCGCACGTCCTTGAGGTCAGCCATCTGTACAGGAACATCGGTATCACAACGATCGGCCGCAAAAGACGGCAAGCCGCACAGAAGCGCGGCCAGAAAAATTAAAACCCGCATGAAAAACACCAAAAAACATAACCCCAGTAGGCCGCGAGTCTGATGATGTTTTTCCAAGCGCGCTGCCACACTTGCGTGACAGTTTGATGAATGGCGCTGAGCGGTCGTTAATCGGGGTTTGCGTTAGGCAGCGACCTGATCCGCCACCATCAGGTTTTCCCCAAAACGGGCGCGCGCTTCTAGCAACGATTCCTGATGCCAGTTCGAATGCGTATCGCACTCGCCCAGGGACAGAACCTTGTAAACCGGCAGACGATCAAACACCGGGGCCAGCAGCTCCGGTTCGGTCACGTTGTCCAGATGCAACCCTGCAACTGGCAGCAGGGCCGCGACACCCAGGTTGGGCCGCAGGTCACCGTGATAGAGGCCGATAAGCTTCTTCAACGGCGAATATTGAAGAATGTGATAGGCACGCTCGAAGGCGTTGCTCCATGCCAGCGGCAGGTCGAGCGCCAGAATCGGTTCGTCGATCTGAATCCACTCGACACCGCGCGCTGCCAGCCGCCCGAAAATCTCGCCATACACCGGCAGCAGATGCTCCAGCAGGTCGAGGCGATCTACCTCGTCACCCTGAACGTCACTTAGCCAGAGCAGTGTCAGAGGACCGATCAACGCGGTTTTGCGGCCTTGCTCGCCTGCTTCACCGACGCTCGCCAGCAGCGGCGCCCAATCGGGCTGAAAACGCTGGTCGCGTTTCAGGTGTGGTACCTGCTGCGGATAACGCGCCATCAACCAAGTGCGCAGTTCGGCACCCGTGGTCGTACTCCCCTGATCCTGTTTCCAGAAAGCCTGCAGAGCGTGCTGCAATTCACGGTCCGCGCCAATGGGAAAATAGTCAGGGTGTTGAGTCAGGGCCACGATGCGTCCTCCATAAAAGATGGGGCTATTGTCGACAGCTGACACAACATGAGACAAACTCATTTTTTTCGTGTTGATCACAAATACTGCTCATGGAGCACTGACCGTGCTTGAAATACGCCACCTCAAAACCCTGCATGCCCTGCGCGAGGCCGACAGCCTTGTGGAGGCAGCCGAGCGCCTGCATTTGACGCAGTCGGCCCTGTCCCATCAGTTCAAGGAGCTGGAAGAGCGCATGGGTATGCCGCTGTTTGTGCGCAAGACCAAACCGGTGCGGTTTACCAGCGCAGGTTTGCGCCTGCTGCAACTGGCCGACTCCATGCTGCCGCAACTGCGCAGTGCCGAGCGCGACATCGCCCGACTGGCGGGTGGCACGGCGGGACGGCTGCACATGGCAATTGAGTGCCACAGCTGTTTTCAGTGGCTGATGCCGACCATCGACCAGTTCCGTGATGCCTGGCCCGAGGTCGAACTCGACTTGTCTTCCGGCTTCTCGTTCGCGCCCTTGCCAGCCCTGGCGCGCGGCGATCTGGACCTAGTGGTGACCTCAGATCCGCTGGAATTGCCCGGCATCACCTATGTGCCACTGTTTACCTATGAAGCGATGCTGGCAGTGGCCAATCAACATGCGCTGGCAACCAGGCCGTATGTCGTTCCGGAAGACTTGCTGGCTGAAACGCTGATCACGTACCCGGTGGAACGCGACCGGCTGGACATCTTCACGCGCTTTCTGGAACCCGCCGACATCGAACCGGCACAGGTACGAACATCGGAACTGACGGTGATGATGATGCAACTGGTCGCCAGCGGGCGCGGGGTCTGCGGTATGCCGCACTGGGCGCTGCATGAATACAGCTCACGCGGCTATGTGAAGGCCAAGCGGCTGGGCGAGAAAGGACTGTTCGCGACGCTCTACGCCGGTATCCGCGCCGACATGCTTGACGCACCGTACATGCGCGATTTCCTGCTGACCGCCAAGGACACCTCGTTTTCGACGCTCGACGGGGTAAGTGTGGTTCGCTGACATAGGGTTTGTTGACAGTGCCGTCCTGCACCGCGATGCAGGACGACTGCGCCGCTCAGCTACGCGCTGCCTGCCGCTTCAGATACAGCGGCAGAATCAGATCGCGGGTCAACGGCGCCAGCTGCAAACCCGCATGACTGTCCGCGTCAACCCACAGCACTTCTTCAATCTCGGCGGCAGGCACTGCCTGAGCGTCGGTCCTGACCTCATACAACTGGCAGTTGACTTCGAAACCGGGCTCGTTGGCGGCGGGTGCCGTGAACTCACCGAGAAATACCGCCTGCGCCGGATCGACGATCAGCCCGAGCTCTTCTTCGAGTTCTCTGGCCAGCGCCTGCGGTGCCGGTTCACCGGGCTCGATCTTGCCGCCCGGCTGCATGAAGGCCTGAGTACCGCGCTTGCGCACCAGCAGAGTCCGGCCGTCCGCGCCAATCAGCAGCGCCGCCGCGATGCGGATGATCTTCATGCGAATATCTCCGTTTTCAGCAGCCGCGCCTGATCAGCCCGCTCCAGCGCCAGAACGATCAGGCGATGGATCAGTTCGGCATACGACAGACCGCTGGCCTGCCAGAGCTTGGGGTACATGCTGATCGAGGTGAAACCCGGCAGTGTGTTGACTTCGTTGATGATGATGTCGCGCCCTTCGGTGACGAAGAAATCGACCCGCGAGAGCCCTGCACAGCCCAGCACCTTGTACGCTTGCAACGCGACCTCACGCACCTGATCGCTCAGGTCGGCGGGCAGCTCGGCGGGGATGGCGATGCGTGCCTGATCGCCATTCAGGTACTTGGTGTCGTAGGCATAGAATTCATCGTTGGCAATCACTTCGCCACAGACACTGACCTGCGCATCGACGTTACCCAGTACGGCGCACTCCACTTCCCGGCCGACGATGCCCTGCTCGATCAGCAGCTTGTGATCGAACTCGAAACCCAGCGCCAGTGCCGCCGCGAAACCAGCCTCGTCAGATACCTTGCTCACGCCCACCGATGAACCCTGATTAGCCGGTTTGACGAACATTGGCAGCCCCAATTGGTCGACAGCCTCCGTGAAAGAAAGGCTCTCTCCACGCGACAGGACCCTGAACGGCGCGACGGCAATGCCCGCATCGCGCAGCAGGCGCTTGGTCACGTCCTTGTCCATGCAAACTGCAGAGGACAGCACATCGGCGCCGACAAAGGGCACGGCCAGCATGCGCAGCACACCCTGCAACGCACCGTCTTCACCAAAAGCGCCATGGATCAGCGGGAATACCACATCGATGGCTGCCAGTGGCTGGCCTGACTCGACTTCGACAAACTGCCCGCCGATGCTGCCCGGCAGCAAGGACAACGGCTTGCCTGATGCGCTCAGTTTGATCCGTGCGGGATCAGTGGCATTGAGCAGGTAATCGGCCTCGTCGAAATGCAGCCAGCGGCCCAGCTTGTCGACGCCAATCAGGGTCAGCGCATAGTGTTCACGATCAATCGCATTGATCACGTTGCGTGCCGACTGCAACGAAACCTCATGCTCGCTGGATTGCCCACCGAAAACGATGGCGACTGACTTTTTCAAAGCGGTTACTCCTGTTTTTCAGGCCGCGAAGATAAAAGCAATGTCGGCTGTTAGTCCAGTAGATGATTAGCCGCAGGCCTGAAATTCAGACAAAAAAAACCCGGTCGTGGGCAATCCATGCGAAATGCCCACGACCGGGAGGTCAGACCGCTCATTGAGCGGCTGCGGTTTCTTTCTTGCCAGCCGAGCCAAAGGCGGCGAAACGCTTGTTGAAACCCGCGATCCGGCCTTCGGTGGTGGTTTTGCGCTGCTGCCCGGTGTACATCGGGTGCGAGGCACTGGAAACATCGAGCGCAACATAAGGATAGGCAGTGCCGTCGGTGTGCTGTTGCGTGCGGTCTGTGTCTACGGTGGAGCCGATCAGAAAGTAAGAATCGGCAGCAGTGTCGTGGAACAGAACGGTGCGGTATTGAGGATGGATATCGGGTTTCATCGTGATCTCTCCGGTGAGTTGAGTGGAATAGTTATACAGTAACATAACCGAAGATGAGAATGATTGCTATTGATTGCCATCATTGGTGAGGTTGATCGAACACGCACACGGCGCCGATGTCGGCGTGAAGCCGCCGAGCCACGTGGGCCAGAGACATTCTGTAATAGCGCGCCTTTGCAATTGCCCTCAATTAGCGGCACCCTGCCGCGCCGCCGAACGTCACTGGTCGCTGGCCTGGAACCTGAGCCTCTGTGGCCTATCTTTACTCACTAGCACTTTCAAGAGTCCACCGTTATGAATAACGGACGCGATCATCGAATCGACTTTTTTCGCGGCCTGGCGCTGATCTTCATCTTCTGGGATCACGTGCCGGACAATCCCCTGGCGCAACTGACCATACGCAACTTCGGCTTCAGCGACGCAGCGGAAATCTTCGTTTTTCTCGCCGGTTACGCCTCGATTCTGGCCTACGGGCGGATTGCTCGACGTGACGGTATGCTGGTGGCTGGCGTGCGGATCCTGCGCCGGACCTGGGTGCTGTATGTGGTGCATATCTTTCTGCTGACCCTGCTGATGGGCATCGTCTTCGTCGCCAACAATCACGTCGAGACGCGCGACATGGTCCAGCAGATGGGCCTTGAATACTTCGTCGGCAACCCGCAACAGGCATTGGCCGATGAACTGCTGCTGCGCTTCAAGCCGAACCTGACCGACCCGTTGCCGCTGTATATCGTGCTGTTGCTGACCTTGCCGCTGACCTTGCCATTGATGTTGCGCAAACTCGAAGTGGCGGTGGGCCTGTCGATTGCCCTGTACCTGATGGTGCCGTTATTCGGCTGGAACCTGCGCGCCTACGAAGGCGGCGGTGTCTGGTACTTCAACCCGGTCGCCTGGCAGTTGCTGTTCGTGCTCGGCGGTGCGTGCGCGTTGCGCAGCGAAACAGCCACAACAGCTGAGCGCCCTCCGTTGCGCCAACAACACTTGTTCATGGTGGCTGCCGTCTACGTGCTGGTCGCAGGCATCCTGACCTTCAGCGAAAAATGGCCCGGCCTGCACGCCGCGCTGGTCTCCAGCCTGCACCTTGAAAGCCTTTACCCAATCAGCAAGACCGACCTTGCGCCCGTCCGGCTACTGCACTTCCTGGCCCTGGTCTACGTCGTCGCCCGACTGCTGCCAACCTCAAGCACCTGGCTGGAAAACTGGCCCGCGCGACAGACCTGTCGCATGGGGCGTTATTCACTGGAAGTCTTCTGCCTGGGCGTCCTGCTCGCGCCACTGGCAGACATGGCCAATGCACTGGCAGGCGATACATGGCCTATGCAAGTGACCACGGCGATTGTCGGGTTGGGGTTGATGATGCTGATGGCCAATGGGCTGGAGTTGAATAAACGCCTGGGGAAATCGCCACACCTATTGCCAACTTGAGAACAGCGTCACGTTTGCATGCCCTCTCGGAGATTTCCTACTGGTTTGTCAGGCCAAGTTTTTCAGGAACTGGCCGCTATCCGGTATGAGACCAAAGAAAGGGGAACACTTTGAACATTAATGGAATTCCAAATCCGGCAAACATCCCGCAACAGATGGGGTTGGTAACCGGTGCTAAACATGTTGATCCGACAGAAGACGTCAGCCTTCAAGAGGCCATTGCATCTGAAGTCAAAACGACAGAAAAAAATGTATTTTACGAATATCAGAAAGAGCCGTGGTTGTTGGAACCGATCAACGAACACATCACAAACAGGCTTGACTACGTAGCTCACAAAAAGAGACTCGACGTACTGGAACTTGCGCTGGTAAATGTGACCTATGATAGCTTTCGAAAAGAACTGCAAGAAACTCACCCCGACATTGCACGTAAAAACTTCGGCTTCACACTGACCGAAAGTGCATCCATCAAGATAATTGACTACGATAACAGCCTGACTGAAAACGACACATCAGTTCTTACCCACGCCATCAACGGGTTCAGAGAATTCAAAGAACAACTCCAACATCACGCAAAGACCATCATGACCCTGGTAGACCACGACCATGAAACATTTGGCGGCCGATATAAACTGGATATCAGCAATTTTCAGGACGTGATCGACTATGGCAAAATCATGAACACCAGCGTACAAAAAATGCAGGACGAATGGATACAGCAAGTCCAGAGTAATGCTGAGAAACGAGATTTTTCGTATATTTCGTTGGCGGTATGAAACATCAGCCTGGCGAGACAAATGATTCGCCAGGCTGAGTTAGACGTTAACCGCGAGGAGCAACAGTTCGCAGCCAGGGTTAGTATACCCACTTGGAATTCTTATCACTCCCGGTTCGTCGAGCAGTTCATAGCTTTTTAAAACAGGATAGGAACCCAATCTGACAGTGTAGGGAAGCCTGCCACCTACCAGTGAGTTTCTTGGCTTGACCCTGATGATCACCTCAGCCCCAAGGGCCAGATCTTTAAAAACCTTGGCCTCAAGTGTCTGAGCAACCCACTCACCATTTTCGTAATACTCGGTCTTCCACTCGTTAGTGACCGGATCACCGACAGGGGTATATGGACACGATCATTTACCAGATCGAGCGCAATGCGCCGAAGCGTGAAGAAGAGCGCAAACCGTTGGTTGATCTTCACGTCTGATCAAGCCAGCGCCACTGCAGTTCATGTGTGGCTGCAGTGGGATTAGTTCATGACGCTCATCCCCGCTGCGCGCCATCCTCCCTCGAAAACCACCAGACAATTCCCTCCCACAATCCCATCCAGCGTCTAAGCTTGGGTCAGGTGCTTTGACAGGATGACCGGACAATCGACTATGGGCGCATTTCGGCATTCCGATAGCAAGCAAGAGACGCTATCCGCTGATCGTGAGGATGATCCTCGTACGCCCAAATATCCGCGTCGCAAGCGATACGGATGGCGGGTGTTCTGGGTCGTGGTGGTGTTGGCCGGGGTTGCATTGGGCGTTGCGGTGGCCGTGGAGAGCAGAACCTCCAGGCTTCAGGCGCGCGAATTCAGCCGCTTTGCCGCGAGCCTGGGTTACTCGATGCAGCCCGGACCTAGTCATGACGTGGTGTATCCCGGTGACGGGCCGTTCGACCGGCGCCTGGGCTATTCATCCATGGATGAATTCCTGTCGCGCCTGCTCAAACGCGACTACGTGATCACGCGCCAGATCCGCTTTTCCCCGGAACTGTTGCGTTACGTCCGGCATGGATTTTTCGTGCCTTACGAGGAAAAGACCCAGGCCGGGCTGTCGATCACCGATTGCCGAAACGAGCCGCTGTACGAATTCAGATACCCACAGCAGTTTTACCCGACCTTTGCCGCCATTCCGTCATTGCTGGTGAACAGCCTGCTGTTCATCGAAAACCGCGACCTGCTCGATCCGCAGCAGCCCATGGCCAACCCTGCGGTGGACTGGCCACGTTTTGTCAAAGCCGCCTGGTCGCAACTGGCGAAGATGTTTGCCCTCCCCGGCCAGTCGGCTGGGGGCAGCACGCTGGCCACTCAGCTGGAAAAATACCGTCATTCCCCAGACGGGCTGACGCTGTCGGGTTCGGAAAAGCTGCGGCAGATGATTTCCGCCAGCGTTCGCGCCTATCAGCCGGGGATCGAGACACTCGCCGTGCGCCAGCGAGTGGTGCGTGACTACCTGAACAGCGTGCCGCTGTCTGCGGTGCCGGGGCATGGCGAGGTGCATGGTCTGGCTGAAGGACTGAGGGTATGGTTCGGCGCAGACTTCGGCAAAACCAACGAGATACTGGCGTCGAATCCAGGCAATAAACAGGCGCTGGCCGACAAGGCGCTGGCGCTGCGTGAAGTGCTCTCACTGGTGATCGCCCAGCGTCGTCCGTCGCACTATCTTGCCAAGGGCCGCTCTGAACTCGCCGAGTTGACCGACAGCCACATTCGCTTGCTGGCCCAGGCCAACGTCATCGACCGACCGCTGGCCGAGGCCGCGCTGGCAGCCCAGGTCACCTACCGCGACTGGGCGCAGCAACCGACCCTGCAGCCCATCGAAACCAACAAGGGCATCAGTGTCGCGCGCACTCGCCTGTCGAATCTGCTCAATCGCCCGCTTTATGACCTGGACCGTCTCGACCTGTCCGCCACCAGCACCCTGCATGGCGAATTGCAGCGCAGCGTCAGCCAGTACCTGCGTGACCTGGCCAACCCTGAATTTGCGGCAAAGACCGGTTTGATGGGCGAGCGCCTGTTGACCCCGGCCAGCACAACGCAGGTGCGCTACAGCTTCACGCTGTTTGAACGCGGCGTGGATGGCTCGCGGGTCAGGGTCCAGACCGACAGCACCGATCAGCCTTTCGACATCAACGAAGGCAGCAAGCTGGAGCTGGGCTCGACGGCGAAGATGCGCGTGCTGACGACGTATCTGGAGATCATCGCCGAGCTGCATGGGCGCTATGCGGGCTTGAGCCCTGCGCAATTGCGCAAAGTCCCGGTCGAGGAACCGGATCGGCTGACCCGCTGGGCGGTGGATTATCTGCTGATCAACAAGGACCGTGACCTGGCGAAGATGCTTTCGGCCGCACTCGACCGCACCTATTCGGCCAGCCCCGCAGAAGCGTTCTTCACCGGTGGCGGCATGCACCGTTTCAATAATTTCCGGCGCGAAGACAACGCGCGGATTCCGACCCTGCGCGAGTCGCTGCGTGAGTCGATCAACCTGCCGTTCATTCGCCTGATGCGCGATGTCGTGCGCTACAGCACCTATCAGGCGCCCAACAATAGCGCCGAGCTGCTCAAGGATGATGACAACCCGCGCCGTCAGGAATACCTGGCGCAGTTTGCCGACCGCGAAGGCACGGTATTCCTGCTGCGCTTCTGGAAGCGCTACAAGGAAAAGACTACCCAAGAGCGACTCGACACCTTTCTGGACGGCATTCACCCGACGGCTATTCGCCTCGCTGCGGTACACCGTTATCTGCTGCCGGGCGCTGATCAGGGCACCTTCAATGCGTTCATCCGCGCCCACCTCGACGAGCCCAGGGCAAGCGCGAAACTCACCGACAAACGTCTTGCCGATCTGTACCAGAGTTACGGTCCGGGCAGTTATGACCTGCCCGATCAAGGCTACATCGCCCGCGTCCATCCGCTGGAACTGTGGCTGGTGGGCTACCTGCTCAAGCACCCGGAAGCACAGTTCAAGGACGCAGTGGCCGCCAGTCGTTTCGAGCGTCAGGAAGTCTATGGCTGGCTGTTCAAGAGTCGCCACAAAGGCGCTCGCGACAGCCGGGTGCGGACCATGATGGAGGTCGAAGCGTTTCTGGACATCGAGCAACGCTGGCAGCGTGTGGGTTATCCGTTCGACCACCTGGTGCCTTCGCTGGCGACGGCTATCGGCAGTTCGGGAGATCGTCCCGCGGCGCTTGCCGAGCTGATCGGCATCATCCAGAACGATGGGATCCGCCTGCCTGCGGTGCGCATCGACAGTCTGCATTTTGCCGCCGATACGCCTTATGACACCCAACTGAGCATCAACCCGGAGCTGGGCAAGCGTGTGTTGCCATCGGAAGTCGCCGCGGCAATGCGCGAGGCCTTGTCGCAAGTGGTGGACGGCGGCACGGCGAAACGCGTGCAAGGCACATTCAAGATGCAGGACGGCAGTGTGCTGGCGATGGGTGGCAAGACCGGCACCGGCGACAACAGGATCGAAAGCGTCGGTGCGGGCGGGCGCATTCTCAGCTCAAGGGCGATCAACCGCACGGCGACTTTTGTGTTTTATATCGGCGACAACCACTTTGGCGCACTGACGGCGTTCGTGCCGGGACGCGCTGCCGAAGGCTTTCGTTTTACCTCGGCGTTGCCGGTGCAGGTGCTTAAAGGCATGGCGCCGATTCTGACGCCGTACCTGGAAAACCACGGACAAGCGATGTGCAACGCCCCGCTTGCCGATGCGCCCAAGGGTGTCTGAGCGGCAATGACCGCTCGTCTGCCAGCTCTGTGATTACAATAAGATATATCTTAAGGTATATCTAACTTGTAACCAGAGAGCAAAAACATGCGTGAAGATAAACACCCACCCCATCACCGTCCGCCGCATCTTCGTGAAGCAGGTGAAGATCGCGACGGTTTTGAAAAACGCCCAGGCCGCGAACGCGGTGGACGTGGCCCTCGGGTTTTCGCCCCTGGCGATCTGAAATTGCTGTTGCTGGCGTTGATCGCCGAACAGCCTGCCCACGGCTACGACCTGATCCGCAAGATCGAAGGCCTGTTCGAGGGGGCGTACTGCCCCAGCCCCGGCGTTATCTACCCCACCCTGACGTTTCTTGAAGAAAGTGAAATGGTCATCGGCGATGCCCAGGCCGGCAAGAAGCTCTACACCGTCACCGATGCAGGTCGCCAATCCCTGGAAGATCAGGCCGTGGCGCTGGAAGGTGTGCGCATGCGCATCGATGTCAGCAAGCGTTCACTGCGCGGCCATGACCGTCCGCCGGAAATCCATGAAGCGGTGCACAATCTGCGCCACGCGCTGCAGATGCACCATGGCCGCTGGAGTCCGGAAGAGATTCTGCGCGTCAGCGAACTGCTCAACAGCACGGCCAAGGCTGTCGTCGATGGGCCTCAACCTGCCTCGGAGGAGTCGGTATGAATTCGCCCCAGTCAATCCATCGCGTCATGCATGAAATCAAGCGACGCAAGCTGCAGGTGGTGAGGGTCACGGAACTGACGCCCCTGATGCGCCGCATTACCTTGCAGGGGCCGGAGCTGGCGGGTTTCATCAGTCTGGGCACCGACGACCACGTCAAACTGTTCTTCCCGCAAACGGCAGAAGAACAGGCAGCCTTGGAAAACCTCAACCCTGCCGGCGACAAGGACACGCCGCGCCCGCCGATGCGCGATTACACGCCGCGTCGCTACGACGAAAAAACCGGGGAACTGGATATCGATTTCGTTCTGCACGGCGAAGGCCCGGCGGCCACCTGGGCCGCTCAGGCAGCGCCCGGGCAATTTCTGCACATCGCAGGGCCAAAGGGTTCGATGGTGGTGCCGGACATGTTCGACAGCTACCTGCTGATCGGCGACGAAACAGCCATTCCCGCCATCGCCCGACGCCTTGAATCGCTGCCCGCCAATCGTGCTGCGCTGGTGGTGGTCGAAGTGGCCAACCCGCAGGAACAGCAGGTGTTCGACAGCGCTGCGCAGGTCGACGTGATCTGGATCGTACGCGGCGAACAGAATCTGCTGGACGTCACGCGTCGCCTGGAGATGCCCGAGGGCAAGCTGTACGCCTGGGTCGCGACTGAATCCGCGCTGTCACGCAAGCTACGTCGTGTGCTGCTCGACGAGTTCGGCCTGGAAGAAGACTTCGTCAAGGCCGCCGGTTACTGGAAGCTGGACAGCACTGCAGAATGAGCAGGACCGGGCGACTCACCGCGAACGACGAGACGCCCGTTTATCGACTCCCAGCAGCACCAATGCGATCAGCACGAAACCCAGCAGCACGCCCAGCGCGTTGATGAATGCCTTCGGAAAACCGAGCGTGCCGACATCGATGAACGGGTACAGGTAATCACCGAACATGTGGCCACGCAGCAGGACATAGGCGAAGTAGACAAGCGGATAGATCGCCCAGAGCGGTATATGGCTCAGACGCAGTGTGCCCCTGGGCACGTACAACCACCAATAAAGCACGAACGCCAGCGGCATTATGTCGTGCAGCAGTTCATCGGCCACCCACTGCCAGCCTTCCGGGTGCCACAAGTGGCGCAACAGGATGTTGTAGGCGATGCCCACCAGCGCAATGCTCACCGCAATGCCGCCACACACGACTGGATGGCGGAAGAATCGGTGGCCTGCCGACTGCTGTGTCGTCAGCGCGCAACTCAGCGCGACCGCTACAAGCATGTTGGTCAGTACGGTGAAGAAACTTGAAAACCGTACCAGCCCGCCCAGCAGACTGGCGTGATCGGCATAACGGCCAATCAGGATCAGGTAAAGCTGAATCACCAATCCCGACCAGCCAAGGCAAGCGGCAACAAGGGCGTAATAGCGCTGTCCCTGCGCAGGTTGTACATGTTCGCTGAGCATCAATCGGTATCCTTGAGTGCCGGCCTCCATGCCGAGCTATTCTGGCGAGTCTGTTACCAGCCTTTGCTGCGATGCAATTTCACATACAGCGCTTCGACCTTTTCCCGCGCCCAAGGGGTCTTGCGCAGGAAGGTCAGACTGGACTTGATGCTCGGATCGCTTTTGAAGCAGCGAATATCGACGCGCTCGGCAAGGCCGGACCATTCGTAATGTTCGACCAGCGCCCTGAGGATCTGCTCCAGCGTGACGCCGTGCAATGGGTCGGAGTTGGGTGTTGTCATGATGAGCCTTGCAACGGATGAAGAGGAGACGAACCTGAACGGATCTCTGGAGTAAGCAGGTACTTCCCGAAAGTCTGCCATTGTAAGCCCCACGCCTTGATAAAACACCGTCGACCTGCAGCACTGTTGCCGGCCTCGCAATGATCCATGTCAGGTTTTTCGCTTTTAGAAAAATTGTTAGCGCCCTATCATTGCCGGGTTAAGGATTGAAGATTCCCCCTTCTGCAGATGTTTCTTCGGACAAAAGCCTATGCACGAATTCGGGCGGTGATGGTCTACGACTCAATGACCGCGCCGACCAAACGTGCAGCCGCGCTCTGCCCGACGGTTTAATTCCACCGTCGGCGATTCGTCTCAACAAGCAGCTTCAAGGAATGGCGCCAAGGCAGGCGATGCTTAAAACAAGATGTCAATTACTTACTTCTCGCGGAGATTCGCATTATGAGCACTGACGGTGCTTCAAATAGAAATCGCCTGTTACCGACCCTGCTCGGGCTGGTGATCCTGTTGATGGGGCTGGCCTTGCTGGTCGGTGGTGCCCGACTGCTGCAACTGGATGGCTCGCTGTATTACCTGCTGGCCGGTATCGGCTTCGCCGTGACTGGCGTGCTTCTGATCACGGGTCGTGCGGCTGCGCTGGGCCTTTATGCACTGCTGCTGTTCGCGAGCACCGTGTGGTCGTTGTGGGAAGTCGGCCTTGATTGGTGGCAATTGGTGCCACGCCTGGCGCTGTGGTTCGCACTGGGTATCGTGTTGCTGCTGCCATGGTTCCGCAAGCCGCTGCTGCGCAACGGTCCGGCACGCATGGGCACCGGTGCACTGAGCATCGCTGTGGTGCTGGCCGGCCTGACCGCACTGGCCAGCCAGTTCACGAACCCGGGCCGTATCGAAGGCCAGCTGGACCGCGAGACGGCTGGCACGACCAACACCGCACCGGCCATGCCTGACGGCGACTGGCAGTCCTACGGCCGCACCGCCTTCGGTGACCGCTACTCGCCACTGGCGCAGATCACGCCGGAAAACGTCAACAAGCTGGAGCCGGCCTGGACCTATCGCACCGGTGACATTCCGGGGCCGAATGACCCGGGTGAAACCACTGCCGAGAACACCCCGCTCAAGGTCAACGGCATGCTCTACGTGTGCACGCCGCACAGTCAGGTGATCGCGCTTGACCCGGATTCGGGCAAGGAAATCTGGCGCTTCGATCCGAAGCTCAGCACTCAGAACGCTGCCAACTTCAAGGGTTGGGCGCACATGACCTGCCGTGGCGTCACCTATCATGACGACGCTGCCTACGCCGCCAGTGCCCCGGCGCAAAGCCCGACGGTCCCGGCTGCTGACGGCACGGCCACTGCCAGTGCTGCCTGCCCGCGCAGAATCTTCCTGCCGACTGCCGACACTCGTCTGATCGCGCTGAACGCCGACACCGGCAAGATGTGCGAAGACTTCGGCAACAAGGGTTCGGTCGACCTGACCGCCAACATGGGCACCTTCGCTCCGGGCGGCTACTACTCCACGTCGCCACCCGCGGTCACCAAGGACCTGGTGATTATCGGTGGCCACGTCACTGACAACGTCTCCATGGACGAGCCGTCCGGCGTGATCCGCGCATACGACGTGCACACCGGCCGTCTGGTGTGGAACTGGGACAGCGGCAATCCGGAAGAGACTGCGCCGATTGCCGAAGGCAAGATCTACACGCGCAACTCGCCGAACATGTGGTCCATGTTCAGCGTCGATGAAAAGCTCGGCTTGATCTACCTGCCGATGGGTAACCAGACCCCTGACCAGTGGGGCGGCGACCGTACGCCAGAGTCCGAGAAGTACAGCGCGGGCCTGGTTGCACTGGACATCGCGACCGGTCGTGTACGCTGGGACTTCCAGTTCACTCACCATGACCTGTGGGACATGGACGTCGGTGGTCAGCCGACGCTGCTGGACATGAAAACAGCCGATGGCGTCAAGCCTGCAGTGCTGGCATCGACCAAGCAGGGCAGCATTTACGTGCTGGATCGCAGCACCGGCAAACCGATCGTGCCGATCAATGAAGTACCGGTTCCGCAAGGTGCTGTCGCTGGCGATCACACCTCGCCAACCCAGCCCAAGTCCGACCTGAACTTCATGCCGCCGCCGCTCAAGGAGCGCGACATGTGGGGCGTGACGCCGTTTGACCAGATGATGTGCCGGATCGACTTCAAGTCGCTGCGCTACGATGGTCCGTTCACGCCACCTTCGCTGCAAGGTTCGATCGTTTATCCGGGTAACTTCGGTGTGTTCGACTGGGGCGGTATTTCCGTCGACCCGGTGCGTCAGATCGCCTTCGTCAATCCTAACTACATGGCTTTCCGTTCGAAGCTGGTACCGTCTGCCGAAGTTGAAGGCGGCCCGGGTCGCAAGAGCGAAACCGAAGGCGTACAGCCGAACAAGGGCGCGCCTTATGGTGTGATCCTGGAAGCACTGCTGTCGCCGATGGGCCTGCCTTGCCAGGCGCCAGCATGGGGTTACGTGGCTGCGGTCGACCTGACCACGCAAAAAACCATCTGGATGCACAAGAACGGTACCGTGCGCGACAGCTCGCCGATCCCGCTCCCGCTGACCATGGGTGTTCCAAGTCTGGGTGGTACGTTCACCACCGCCAGCGGCCTGGCGTTCATGAGCGCTACGCTTGACCAGTACCTGCGTGCCTATGACGTGCGTAACGGCAAGCAGTTGTGGGAAGCCCGCCTGCCAGCAGGTGCGCAAACCACCCCGATGACCTACACAGGCAAGGACGGTCAGCAATACGTGCTGGTCGTCGCGGGCGGTCACGGCTCACTGGGCACCAAACAGGGTGACTACGTGATGGCGTTCAAACTGCCGAAGTAAGGCGTTGCTGAGGTCAATGAAAAGCGGCTACCGAGAGGTAGCCGCTTTTTTTTGTCGCCACTGAAGCCGGATCCCGGTTGATCTAGCTACCGGGCAGGGCTGCGGATCTGTGAGCGCTGCCAGACGATTATCGTTCCTCACCCAGCGTGGGAATGCCGTTCTGGACGCTCTGCGTCCTCTCTTGAGGGCTTCTATCAGTGCGAATGACTAGCGCGCTTTGGCGCTGCTTTTGTCACTGGCGCGCAGGATGTCGTTCCAGCGGCGGACCAGGTAGTTGTGCTCGTTCATGACCGAGTTCCACACGGCAATATGGCTCATGCGTTCTTCGTAAGCGCCGCCGTCACGGACTTCCCCGGCGTCGATCAGCGGCAAGCCGTCGCTGCCGAGCAGTTGTTCGCGGGCAGGCAGGCCGGCGTACCAGTAATCCCATTCGGCAGCGCTGAGGTGATCACGACTGCGTGCCGGATTACCGATGTAATAGCCCTGCCGCGCCATCACTGCGCCGGGCCAGCCCGACAGCCACCAGTTCAGGTACGCATAGGCCGCATCCAGCACCGGCCCCTTGGCGTGGCGTGACAGGGAAAGCCCGCCAAACCAGCCGCGATAGCCCTCTTTGGGCACCGCGACGCGGTACTTCACACCGGCACGGTGCAGCCTGACCAGGGTCGGTGACCAGAGGCTCTGAATGTCGATGTCAGGGCTGAGCATCAGTTCGGCGGCTTCTTCGTCGCCTGACCAGAACGCACCAAAATGCCCTTGCTGCTGTTTACGCACCAGCACATCAGCGAGCCGATCGATCTCTTCGATGCTCATGTTGCCGATGTCCTTGAAGCTCGCCAGCCCTGCCCCCTGCACCGCCAGCGCGGCATCCAGTGCGCCGATGGCCGCGTCACTCTGCAAGGCGATGCGCCCGCCCCAGACAGGGTCGAGTAACCATCCCCAGCTTTCGTCCGCCGAGCTCAAGCCCTCCGGCAAGCGCTCGGGGCGATAGGCGAAGCTGTCGGCGTTATGGGTCAGCGGCAGCATGCTGATGCGCTCGGTCACCGCGCTGCCCAAGCTGCCATCGTGCTGCACGAACAAACGCTCGCTCGGCACACTGCCGCTGCCTGGCTGGTCGGTAGGCCGCAGCCGGCCCTGCTTGGGCAAGTCATTGATTTCGTGCCACAGCGCAATGCGCCGCGTGTCGATGGGTTGAATCGCCCGGGCTGGCCAGACGAAATCAACGTTATGAAACCACTGGTCGTAGAGGTCGTAGCTGTCTGGTTGCATGACCGCGATACGTTGCGCGGTTTGCACGTCATGAATCTGGTAGACCAGTTTGATCCCCAGTTCCTGCTCGGCCCGCTCACGCAAAGACTCCAGCAGGGTCACGGAGGTGCCCAGTACGCGTAAGGTGATGGTCATGCTGCGGACTCGTTGAGCGGCGGCGCGAAACTGCTGGAGAAGACTTCGAACGAACGACGCAGCAGATCGGGATCGAGACCGCGCAGGATGAACACCAGCCGCGAGGTGCGATCCTCGCCTGGCCAGGCGGCAAGGTGCACCGGCGCATGCAGGCAATGCTGCACACCATGAATCACGATGGGAGCCTGATTGTCGTTCACGTTGAGCAGCCCTTTGACGCGGAGGATTCGTTCGCCGTGGCATCTTAACAGCATCGACAGCCACACCCCGAAGCCGACCCAGTCCAGAGGCCGCTCGAACGTCAGGCAACAGACCTGCGCATCACCATGCCGCGCGGAAGTCGACAGCACACGATGCAGTTGCCAGCGGGTCACTTCAGCGGCCGGTTCTTCGCTGCGCATACCCTCGCCCAGCAGCAACTGATCGCCGCTGTGGACATCCGCCGTATCCAGCAGTGGCGCAGAAAAATTCAGCGCTTGCAGATGCTCGCGCAGGCCATCCAGCACCGACTCGTCGACCAGATCGGTCTTGCTCAACAGCAGCCGGTCCGCCGCCGCGACCTGTGCCAGCCACTCCGGATGCAGACGCTCCTGCAGCGTCGCGTGACAGGCATCCACCAGCGTGACGATCAGACCGATATGAAAACGCCCACGAAGTTGCGGGTCATTGCTCAGCGTGGTGAGAATCGGTGCCGGATCGGCCAGGCCGGTGGTCTCCAGAATGACCCGCCGAAACGCAGGAATTTCACCTCGATTACGCCGCTCCAGAAGGCCGAGCAGCGCGTCTTTCAATTCACCGCGGACGGTGCAACAGACACAACCGCTGGGCAGCAGCACGGTATCCGGTGCGACCTCTTCAACCAGCAGATGATCGATACCTACGTCGCCGAATTCGTTGATCAGCAGCGCGGTGTCGCCCATGTTTTCATCGGCCAGCAGGCGTTTGAGCAGCGTGGTCTTGCCGCTGCCGAGGAAGCCGGTAATCACGTTCAGGGCAATACTCATGATGACCTCTGCAGATGATCGAGCAGACCTGAATCAAGCGGGTCCAGCGGCCGGCCGATCAGCAACTCGGCTTTCTGCCAGAGCTGCTCCAGCCCGGTCGCCAGCTCCTGCTTGCCGGTGGCTCCGAGCAGGAGATAGGAAACGCCTTGAAAATCTTCGACCTTCAGACGAAACGGCGCGACCACCCTGTTGATTGCAGCAATACGCCGCAAGCGCTCACGCCGCCGGGGCAGTTCTGCAGCCAGCGGATCGCTCCAGTGCACGTCTTCACCCAACAGCCCGCACAATCCACACATCAGGCGTTCTCCAGCTGTTTGCTCATGGCATGACGTCGCCGGAATTGGGGCCCAGTGTCTGACCGACGAACAGGTTGCCACCCGGCTCGCTGGCCAGTAGCACCGCCACCGGGGCAACCTCCTCGGCCAGACCGAAGCGGCCCAGTGGCAACTCGGCGGCCTTGGCGGTTTTCCAGGCGCTGCTGATCCCGGCGACCAATGGGGTTTCAATAGGACCGGGCGCAATGGCGTTGACCAGCACGTTGTCCTTGGCGACTTCCAGCGCCAGGGATTTGCTGAAACCGATCACCCCGGCCTTGGCGGCGGCGTAATGGGTCAGTTCGGCACCGCCCTTGATGCCCAGTTGCGAAGCGACATTGATGATGCGCCCCCAGCGCTGGGCAATCATGTGCGGCAATGCCCGCTGACTGGCCACGAACACGCTGGTCAGGTCAATGCGCAGCATGTCGTTCCACATGTCGAGGGTCAGGTCGACGCAACGCGCCTGGGTCAGCATGCCCGCGTTGTTGACCAGAATGTCGATGCCACCGAACTGCTCGACACAGGCATCGACGCTGGCTTGCGCGCCGTCGACGCTGCCGACATCGGCCACGCATTCCTGAACCTGCGCGCCCAGCTGGCGGCACTCTGCAGCGATCTTCGCCAGGCTGTCGGCGTCTCGGTCGCCCAACACCAGACGCGCGCCTTCAGCTGCATAGGCACGGGCGATGGCTGCGCCAATGCCACTGCCTGCTCCGGTGATCACTGCCCGCTTTTGTTTGAGTTGCTGCATGGGTCGGATTCCTTGGTTGATTTGGGGATCACGGCGTATTGCTCGCGAACGCTCAGGCACTGGCACGCGCCTGTACTGAACGCTTCGCGAGCAGGCTCGCTGCCGATCCGAATCGATCTACTCGGGCCAGCGCACGGTCAGGCCGCCGTCGATCACGATGCTTTGCCCGGTCAGGTAACTGGCTTCATCGCTGCACAGAAAACGCACCAGCGCAGCGACTTCATCCGCTCGACCGACCCGGCCCAGCGGAATGGCTTTGGCCGCCTGCGCCAGACCTTCCGGCCCCAGCGAGTTCGTGCTGTCCAGCGATTGCGGTGTTTCGATCAAGCCGGGAATCACAGCGTTGCAACGGATGCCCTTCGGGGCGAGTTCCACCGCCAGTGACCGGCACAGCCCTGGCACGCCGGCCTTGGCCGCTGCGTAATGGGAATGGTCCTGCCAGCCATACACACCGCCGGCAATCGAGGAAATCGCCACCAGCGCGCCGCCCTCACCCATATGCCGGACAGCGGCGCGGAAGGTGCGCATCACGCCAGTCAGGTCGACGTCGAGCATCTCGTTCCAGCGCTCGTCGGTCATTTCCAGCAAGGGCGCGCGGCGCAGCAATCCGGCATTGGCGACCGCGTAGTCGATGCGGCCGAACGCCTTGACCGCCTGCGCGGCCAGGTCATCGACCGACTCGGTGAAGGTCACGTCCAGTGGCAGCATCAGGCATTCGCCGCCCGCCTCCGCCACCAGCCTGCGGGTTTCGTCCGGATCATGCGGGTCAGCCGGATAGAACCCGCCTGCCACCGCCACCCCCTGGCGGGCAAAAGCCACTGCCAGGGCCTGACCGATGCCGCTGGCGGCACCGGTTATCACTGCAACTTTACGCGTCATGTGCTGCTCCTCATTTCACCGTTTCAGGTCGCACGTGTTTAGCGGCGAACATCAGCGCACCCGACAGGAAGCAAGGCACTGCGCCGAAGTACAACGCCGAGGTCTGCCAGTCGCCACCTGCGCTCAGTACCGATGTGGCGCCGAAGCCTGCGACCACAGCACCGAGCGGGCCCATGGCATGGATGATTGCGCCACCCGTGGCACGAATGCTGGTCGGGAAGCTTTCGCTGATGAAGAACAAGGCCGCCGAGTACGGGCCGATCAGGAAGAACAGCCCCAGGCTGTACAAGCCGACCACCGTCACCATGTTGCTTGGCCCGTAAAGCATGCCGGCAAACGCCAGGCCGCCGAGCATCCAGCCAAGGCCGATAACATTGCGGCGACCGATCCGGTCACCCATCCAGCCGTGACACAGGTAGCCGCAATAGCCCACCAGGTTGGACAGCACCAGAATGATCAGCGAGTTTTCGAACGAGATGTGGTGGACGCTGACGATCACCGTCGTACCCAGCACGCTGAACACCTGAATGGCCGCCCAGTTGAGCAGGATCGCAGCACCGATCACCAGGGTCGCGCGGCGCGAAGAACCGCGAAAGGCAGCGCCGATACCGGCCTTGCTGTGTTCTTCGTAATCCACCCCGTACGTCTGCGCCACGGCCTTTGCCTGGCTGAGGTCGCCCTTCTTGCGCAACTGGGTGATGCGTTGATGGATCTGAAACTGCGGGCTCTCCTTGAGCTTGCGTGCCAGGATCGCGATGACGATGGCCGGGATGGCCGCAAACACAAAGCAACCCTGCCAGCCGATAACCGGCAACAGCACCGCCGTCAGACCAGCCGCGATCAGCGCACCGACCGGCCAACCGCCTTGCACCAGGCTATAGATGAAGCCACGGCGCTTGGTCAGTCGCGGGTCGTCGGATGCGGCGTAGATTTCGCTCAGGTAGGTCGCGTTGACTGTTTCCTCGGCATAACCCAGACCGCCCAGCGAACGAATGAGGATCAGGGGCGACTTGCCCCACGCTCCGCCGATGGCCGTGAGCGCCGAGCAGATCGCCGAGCCACTCACGGTGAAAATGATACCCACGCGCCGTCCCAGGCGATCTACCAGCGGGCCGATGGCCAGAGCCACCACCGCGGTGCCGACCGCGACCCAGGTCGCGATTTCGGCCTGTTCGACCTCACTCCAGCTGAAATGCCGACCGATTTCCGGTAACAGCGTGCCAAACAGAATGAAGTCATATACCGCAAACACCCACGCGAAAAACGCAATCCATGTGGCGAACCGTACTTGCTCCGGAGTCAGTTGCTCAGGTTTCCAGCCGGTCAGGTCGAGCTTATTGTAAATGGACATGAGTGACGCCTCGGACAGGGCAATGAATCAGCGGGTACGGGGGTTGCGACGCACGAAGTCGTCGGCAATCTCGTCGAAAGTGACGAACTTGACGCCAGCATGGCTTTGAATGTGCTCGATCAAGCGCTCCAGCATCAGCAGCACTTGCGGGCGACCAGACACGTCCGGGTGAATGGTCATGGTGAATACAGCGTGTTCGTGTTCGCGATAGACCCAGTCGAACTGGTCGCGCCACATTTCTTCCAGGTGCCGAGGGTTGACGAAACCGTGGCTGTTCGGCGCCTTCTTGATGAACATCATCGGCGGCAGATCGTCCAGGTACCAGTTGGCCGGGATTTCCACCAGATCGGTTTCTTCGCCACGTACCAGGGGCTTCATCCAGGTATCCGGGTGCTGGCTGTAATCGATTTTGGTCCACTTGTCGCCCACCCGAACGTAGTAAGGATGGAAGTCGTTGTGCATCAGGCTGTGGTCGTACTTGATGCCTTTCTTGAGCAGCAGCTCATTGGTGACGTTGCTGAACTCCCACCACGGCGCGACATAGCCGGTCGGACGCTTGCCGGTCATTTGGGTGATCAGGTCGATGGACTTGTCGAGCACGATCTCCTCTTGCTCCGGGGTCATGGCAATCGGGTTTTCATGGCTGTAACCATGCACACCGATTTCATGCCCGGCATCCGCCACGGCTTTCATCTGCTCGGGGAAGGTCTCCATGGAGTGCCCCGGGATGAACCAGGTGGTGCGCAGACCGTAACGCTCGAACAACTTGAGCAGACGCGGCGCGCCGACTTCACCGGCGAACAGGCCGCGGGAAATGTCGTCCGGCGAATCCTCACCACCATAGGAGCCCAGCCAGCCGGCAACGGCATCCACATCCACACCAAACGCACACAGAATTTCTTTGGCCATCGTTGTTCTCCCACGGGTTAATCAGATCGGCTTCGCGCGGTACGGCACGCGGGCCGGTTGGCACTGCAAAACGTGTTCAAGGGGCTGCGATCAGTGACTCCACAGCCAGCGCCGCACGCAGCAGCCGTGCGTCTTCGCCTGCCGGTGCACTGAGCAACAGCCCGGTGGGCAAGCCCGAGGCATCGCGGCCGCTGGGCAGTGACACACCCGGCATGTTCAGCAGGCTGCCGGGCATGGTCAGGCGCAGCGTGGCGAGGTTGGTTTGAACGAACAGATCGTCGTCCTTCAGCAGCGGTGCGAGCGGCGGCGCCACATGGGCCACGGTCGGGGTAATCAACAGCGCGCCGTCCAGTTCGAGGGTCAACTGCTCCTGCAAGCGTTCGCGCGCGGCGTAAAGATTGACCAGCAGGCTGGCCGGCATGGAACGGGCGGCCTCCAGGCGCTTGCGAACTCTGGGGTCGAGCTGGCTGGCGGCGTCGCTGTCGAGCAACGCCTGATGCAGCGCAAACGCTTCGGCCGCACCAAGCCAGCCCTGTTGCTGGGTCAACAGCAACGTGGCCTGAAATGCCTGGCAAGGCTTGACCTCGATCAGCGCACCGCCTGCACGCAAGGCTTCGACGGCACGCAACAGGTTGTCGCGGACGGCTGGCGTGACGCGCTCGTCTTCCAGCACCGCCTGATCGAGCAGAAAACGCTGACCGGCCAGGCTGCGTGGTATCAACGATGAAGGTTTGCTGCGCGCACAGAGCAGATCGTCGATCACCAGAGCGTCGCGTACGCTGCGGGTCAATGGCCCGACGCTGTCCAGCGTCAGTGCCAGCGGGAAAACACCGTCGCGGCTATAGCGGCGGCTGGTGCTGCGAAACCCCACCAGACCGTTGAGCGCTGCCGGCACACGAATAGAACCGGCGGTATCGGTGCCCATCGCGATCGGCACGGTTCCGTTGGCCACGGCGACTGCCGAACCCGAAGACGAACCGCCAGGAATGCGCGGCGAGCTGTCGCTGTTGGGGTTGACCGGCGTGCCGAAATGCGGGTTCAGGCCCAGCCCTGAATAAGCGAATTCACTGAGGTTGGTCTTGCCCAGGCTGACCATCCCGGACCGTGCCAGCAGCCCGACAGTCGGCGCATCCAGCAGCGCCGGCGAAAGGCTGGTGCGCACCGCGGCACCGGCGGTTGTAACGCTGCCTGCCACGTCGAAAAGATCTTTCCAGGCGATAGGCACGCCGTCGAAGGGGCTCAATGGCTGCCCTTGTTGCCAGCGGGCCGCAGACGCTTCGGCTTCCCGGCGTGCCCGTTCGATACTCATGGAAATGAACACATGATCGGCGGTTTCTGCCTGTTGCAGAGCCTTGTCCAGAGCCTGCACAGGGTCGCTGCACCCCTGAGCAAAATCCTCGGCCAGCGCGCAGGCATCACGGGTAACGCTGTGACTCCCGGTATCGGTCATGGACATCACACCCTTAAAAAATGTACTTATTAATAAAATGTACATTTAATAAAGGCAGGTTCCATGCCAATCTGCACGTCGCGACGCCCTGACCCGACCGGGCTGATAGCCCTTTAGCGCTGGAACCGCCGTGCTAGAAACCTTTTTGCAAAGGCATCAATCAGTTGCGACAACGCTTCGCCAGCTCACAAGATCGTCATAAAGAAATAATGTATCTTTTATAAAAGGTACATTTCGGTGCAAAAAAGTAACGGTGGCCCCATGAGCGAGCATAAGGACGTGTGCCAAGGTGACAACAACGCTTCTGTGCGAGAATCATCCGTCAACCGCCAGAAGTGTATGAAACCGATGTCAGAAGAGGACTCGCGCACCGCGTCGCGCTACGCCATGATCCGCGAGGTGTTGCGTAACGCTATCGTCTCGGGCGCGGCCGCCAACGGACTGGTGCTGCTTGAAGCACCGCTGGCAGAACTGTTCGGCACCAGCCGGGTGCCGGTGCGCAAGGCGCTCAACCTGTTGCATGAAGAAGGCTTGATCAGCCGCTTCGACGGCCGGGGCTATCTGGTCAATCCTGACGCGCGGGAAGTCGAGCCGCTGCGCCTGAGCCTGAGCCACAAGCAGTTCGGGCTGGACAGCAGTGAAGAACTGGTCGACACCCGCCCGCTCGGCGAACGTATTCATGACGAGATCGGTGCGGCACTGTCGGCCTGTATCGCCTTTGGTCACTACCGGCTCGATGAGCAAAGCGCCGCGCAGCATTATGGAGTAAGCCGCGCAGTGGTTCGTGAGGCGCTGATGCGTCTGCGCGATCGCGGCCTGGTGGAAAAAGAGCCTTACTCGCAATGGCTGGCGGGGCCGCTGACGGCCCGGGAAATCACTGAAGACTACGAACTGCGTGCCTGCCTCGAGCCCGAAGCCTTGCGCCAGACGGCGCCACAGCTGAGCCGCGAAACCCTCGAAGCAATGCTGGCCAGGGTCATCGAGGCGCAAGACGCCGAACAGTGCAGCCTTGAGGAAATCGAGCGCCTTGAGGATGATCTGCATCAGCAATGCCTGGGCGGCCTGCAAAACCGCAAGATCGCCACGCTGATCAGCCAGGCGCAGAGCCCGATGATCATCAACCGGATTTTCTACCGCCTGCTGAGCATTGGCGCCGATGAAGCGATGCTGGCCGAACACCGGCTGATCATCGAATTGCTGCTGCACGGTGCCTTCGACGCTGCTGCCCTGAACCTCAAGGAACACCTGCTACGCGCCCGGCAGCGCATGCTGCAACGCCTGAAAGTCCTGTCGGTATTGCCGGAGCAGGAAGTGCCGGGGTATCTGACGCGGTTGAGTTGAGGCGGGCTGGATCACTCTCGCTGCCACGCTATATAAACGAGTCAACTCGCACTCGGTGTGAAACCCGGTTTCTGTAGGAGCGGACTTGTCCGCGAAAGGGCCTGTACATTCACAACATTTCTGCTGCTCAAAGGCCCTCTTCGCGAACAAGTTCGCTCCTACACAAGCGTCCGATTTCGTAGCGCCCGGCAGCGCATGCCACGCTATCAACGAGTCAACTCGCACTCGGTGTGAAACCCGGTTTCTGTAGGAGCGGACTT
>Ga0308164_10000746_pt1 | contig 45632 bp, 39 predicted proteins | sample PhyTR2_FD_201031 | JGI IMG/M metagenome (GOLD analysis project Ga0308164, IMG submission 201031) | Phyllosphere microbial communities from UC Gill Tract Community Farm, Albany, California, United States - DLSLT.R2 | ecosystem: Host-associated > Plants > Phyllosphere > Unclassified | place: USA...
GGGTGTCCTTTCTTCGTTGAAGACGTCGTCGAGTGGCTCTGGGCGGCGGCGGAGGGTGCGGCAGGGCGCTCAGACGAAGCCGGCCGCGCCGAGCGCCGCGCCGGCACCCAGCAGCCACAGCAGGTGGATGCGGGTGCGCCAGACCACGAGCGCAGCCGCGCCGGCCACGAGCCACAGGTGCCAGGGTGGCGTGTCCGGCGCCCGGTTGCCCGCCGCCAGCACCCAGCCGGTGGCGATCAGCAGACCGACCACGACCGGTGCCATGCCCTGCTTGAAGGCGCGGACGTCGCGCCGGGCGCGATTGCGATGGCCCCAGCGCGTGGCGAAATAGGTCAGGGTGGTGCTCGGCAGCAGGATGCCCACCATGGTGATCGCCAACCCGAGGAAGCCGAGCAGCCAGGCATGGATGCCGCCGTCGATGCCGCCGCCGGCGTTGAGCCCCACGTTCCAGCCCATCAGGCCGACGAACAGCACGTTGGGCCCGGGCGCGGCCTGCGCGATGGCGACCGACGAGGTGAACTGCGTGCCGCTGAGCCAGCCGTTCTGCACCACCAGGTAGCGCTGCATGTCCGGCACGGTGGTGATGGCGCCGCTGATCGAGAGCAGCGAGAGCAGCAGGTATTGGCCGAAGAGCGCGAGCCAGTCGTGCCAGTGCATGACGATGGTCATGGCGCGATCTTTCGCCAGGTCTGGATGCAGGCGGCGGCGCCGACCGTCAGCAGCACCCAGCCGAGCGGGATGCGGGCCAGCGCGATGGCGCCGAACACCAGCGCGACGAGGCCCAGGCAGAGCGGGAAGCCCAATGGGTTCTTGCGCAGTTGCGGCACCAGCTTGAAGCCCGTGGCGGCGATGATGCCGCCGGCGATGGCTCCCATGCCGCGCAGGGCGCCGGCGACCCGTGGATCACCGGCGAAGTAGGTGTAGAGCACCGCCAGCACCATCACCACCACCAACGGGGCCGAGAGCAGGCCGGCGACGGCGGCGGCGGCGCCGCGCAGGCCGAAGTAGCGGTCGCCGATCATCACGGCGAGATTGACCACGTTGGGACCCGGCAGCACCTGGGCGACGGCCCAGTCCTCGATGAACTCGTCCGGCGTCAGCCAGCGCTTCTTCTCGACGATCTCGCGCTGCACCACCGCCAGCACGCCGCCGAAGCCCTGCAACGCCAGCACCGTGAAGGAGAGGAACAGGTCGGCCGTCGAGCTGGGACGGGGACGGTCGGGGAGGGAGTCGGAAACGGCCGGTTGCATGGCCGCCGATTATGGTTGCGCCGACCGATCCGCGTCGGCGGCGCGGCGGAAGTACCGACATGGGCCGACATCGCGCGGACGCCGGCTGCGGTGACACTCGGGGCATGTCCCCGAGCGCACTCTTCGATCTCTTCAAGCAGGCCTTCCTCTCATGGAAGAACGATTACGCCCCCAGCATGGGGGCCGCACTGGCCTACTACACCATCTTCTCGGTGGCGCCGCTGCTGCTCATCGTGATCTCGGTGGCGGGCCTGGTGTTCGGCCGCGACGCGGCGCGCGGCGAGATCTTCGCCCAGCTCTCCGGTCTGATGGGCGCGCAGGGCGCGCTGGCCGTGCAGGGCATGCTCGAGGCCGTCAACAAGCCCATGGAGGGGATCGTGGCGACGGTGGTGGGCGTCTCGATCCTGGTGATCGGCGCGACCACGGTGTTCGGCGAACTGCAGGACGCCATGGACCGCATCTGGCGCGCCCCGGCGCGCGACGACAGCAGCGGCGTCTGGAGCATCGTGCGCGTGCGCCTGCTGTCCTTCAGCATGGTGATGGGCATCGGCTTCCTGCTCATGGTGTCGCTGATCGCCAGCGCGGCCCTGGCGGCGTTGGGCAAGTGGTGGGCGCCGATGTTCGGCGGCTGGGCCACCCTGGCGCAGGCGGTGAACTTCCTCTTCAGCTTCGCGATGGTGACGGTGATCTTCGCCATGATCTACAAGCTCATGCCGCGCGTGAAGGTGGAGTGGCGCGACGTCTGGACCGGCGCCGGCGTCACGGCGCTGCTGTTCACGGTCGGCAAGCACCTCATCGGGCTCTACATCGGCAAGAGCAGCGTGGCCTCGGGCTATGGCGCGGCGGGCTCGCTGGTGGTGGTGCTGGTGTGGGTCTACTATTCGGCGCAGATCTTCCTGCTGGGAGCGGAGTTCACCTGGGTCTACGCGCAGAAGTTCGGCTCCCTCAAGAACAAGCCCCACGCGGTCCACGAGACCTCCGGCGATGCCAGCCGGGGTGTGCCGCCCGAGCGTGGCGACCTACCTTCACCGACGCCATGAGCAACTCCGAGACCCCGCCAGCCAATCCTCGCAATCAGGACATCACCTTCGCGCGGCGGGCGCTGGTGCTGCAGGGCGGCGGTGCCCTGGGGGCCTACCAGGCCGGCGTCTATGCCGGCGCCCACGAACGCCACAAGGAGGTCGACTGGGTGGCCGGCGTGTCGATCGGCGCCATCAATGCCGCGCTGATCGCCGGCAACGCGCCGGAGCGCCGCATCGACCGGCTCAAGGAATTCTGGTATCTGGTGTCGTCCGGCCTGCCGCAGCAGTTGCCATCGTGGGCCGGCGGGCGCGAGTGGCAGAACCAGTTCAGCGCGGCATCGGCCGCGCTGCTGGGCATTCCCGGCTTCTTCCAGCCGCGCGCGACGCCGGCGCTGCTGCTCGGCGCCAACGCGCCGCTCCTGAGCTACTACGACACCGAACCACTGCGCGCCACGCTGGAGCGGCTGGTCGACTTCGACCGCATCAACGACTGCGGGACGCGCTTCAGCGTCGGCGCGGTCAACGTGCGGACCGGCAATTCGATCTATTTCGACAACACCGTCCACCGCATCGGACCGGAGCACATCATGGCCAGCGGCGCGCTGCCGCCGGGCTTCGCGCCGGTGCACATCGATGGCGAGGACTACTGGGATGGCGGCATCGTCTCGAACACGCCGCTCCAGTACGTCCTCGACACCCACCCGCGCGACGAGTCGCTGCTGGTGCTGCAGGTCGACCTGTTCAGCGCCCGAGGCGCCATGCCGCGCACGCTGGGCGAGACCCTGGAGCGGCAGAAGGACATCACCTATTCGAGCCGGACGCGCATGAACACCGATGCGCTGGCCTCCAACATGAACCTGCAGCAGGCCATCGCCGATCTCATGGCCAAGCTGCCGCCGCAGCTGCGCGACGACCCGAGCGTCGCCGCCGTGCGCGCCGAGCTGACCCACGAGCCGATCGAGATCGTCCACCTGATCTACCGCAACAAGCCCTACGAGCTCGAATCGAAGGACTACGAGTTCTCGCGCGCCTCGGTCGAGGAACACTGGGACGCCGGCCTGCGCGACATCCGCCACACGCTCGACCATCCGGAGCTGCTGCGGCAGGCCTCCGACGTCAATGGCGTGACGACCTTCGACCTGACCGATCCGCAATCGCGCCGCGTGCGCCATCCGATGCACGCGCCCGCCGTGGCGCACCGGCCGCCGCGAGCGCAGCGCTGACGCCGCGGCCATCCCACCGCTTTTCCATCCCACTCAAGGAACACATCCATGCAACTCAAGGACAAGGTCGCTTTCGTCACCGGCTCGGCCAGCGGCATCGGCAAGGAGATCGCGCTGCTCTATGCGAAGGAGGGCGCCAGGGTCGTCATCGCCGACCTCAACAAGGAGGCCGCCGATGCCACCGCCGCCGAGATCTCGGCCAGCGGCGCGCAGGCCATCGGCGTCGGCGTCGACGTGACCAGCGAGGAGCAGGTCGACGCCGCCGTCGAGGCGGCCGCGAAGGCCTTCGGCAGCATCGACATCCTGGTGAGCAACGCCGGCATCCAGATCGTCCACCCGGTGGAGGAATTCACCTTCGCCGAATGGAAGAAGATGCTGGCCATCCACCTCGATGGCGCCTTCCTCACCACCAAGGCCTGCCTGAAGCACATGTACGCGCAGGGACGCGGCGGCAGCGTGATCTACATGGGATCGGTGCACTCCAAGGAGGCCTCGGTCATGAAGGCCCCCTACGTGACGGCCAAGCACGGCCTCATCGGCCTGTGCAAGACGGTCGCCAAGGAAGGCGCCAAGCATGGCGTGCGGGCCAATGTCATCTGCCCGGGCTTCGTGCGCACGCCGCTGGTGGAGAAGCAGATCCCCGAGCAGGCCCGCAACCTGGGCATGAGCGAGGAGGACGTCGTCAAGAAGGTCATGCTCAAGGACAGCGTGGATGGCGAGTTCACCACCACCGACGACGTCGCCCGCGTGGCCCTGCTGTTCGCCGCCTTCCCGACCAATGCGCTGACCGGCCAGTCGATGGTGGTCAGCCACGGCTGGTTCATGCAGTAGCAGGGAGGACGTTGTCCCCACGGGGCGACGGACCGGGCGGAAAACCCTAAAATCCCTGGTTGCCCGGCCCGGGCGCCACCCACAGGCGGATGCAGGTTTCCGCCCTCCATCACTCCATCCGTCCCTCCCTATCCGATGAACGCCCCCGTCGACGTCTCCTTCTTCGCGCGCGCGGCCAAGCCGCTGACCAGCTATCGCAAGTACTGGGCGGCCCGCTTCGGCACCGCGAAATTCCTGCCGACCTCGCGCGAGGAGATGGCCGCGCTCGGCTGGGACAGCTGCGACATCATCGTGGTCACGGGCGATGCCTATGTCGACCACCCGAGCTTCGGCATGGCGGTCATCGGCCGCATGCTGGAGTCGCAGGGCTTCCGCGTCGGCATCATCGCCCAGCCGGACTGGCAGAGCGCCGATCCCTTCAAGGCGCTGGGGCGGCCCAACCTGTTCTTCGGCGTGACCTCGGGCAACATGGATTCGATGATCAACCGGTACACCGCCGACCGGAAGATCCGCAGCGACGACGCCTACACCCCCGGCGACGTCGGTGGCAAGCGGCCCGACCGCGCCGCCATCGTGTACTCGCAGCGTTGCCGGGAAGCCTGGAGCGACGTGCCCATCATCCTCGGCGGCATCGAGGGCAGCCTGCGGCGCATCGCCCACTACGACTACTGGTCGGACAAGGTGCGCCGCTCGATCGTGGTGGACGCCAAGTGCGACCTGCTGCTCTATGGCAACGCCGAGCGCGCCATCGTCGAGATCGCCCACCGCCTGGCCGCGCGCGAGCCGGTGCAGGAGATCACCGACGTGCGCGGCACCGCCTTCGTGCGTCGCGCCACGCCCGAGGGCTGGTTCGAGATCGACTCCACCAGCATCGACGAACTCGGCCGCGTCGAGGCCCACGTCAATCCCTACCTGATGGTGTCCGACCAGGCCAAGGCCAATGGCGCCACCTGCGCCAAGGAGGACGAGGCCCAGGCCGTCGCCCAGGCCGCCGAGGCGCGGGGCCCGATCGCCAGGTCGCCAGCGATGCCATCGGCGGCGGGCGCGGGTGGAATGGGAGACGCGGTGCAACCGCTGCGCTTCATGCCCAACCCGAACCTGCGCCCGGCGTCGCAGGTCCCGCGTCACGAGCCGTCGCCGGAGGCGCCGACCGCCGAGGCCCCGGAAGCCGCCAGGCCGGTCTCCACCCGCATCAAGGTGCCGCCGCGCGAGCGCTCGGTGATCCGCCTGCCGTCGTACGAGCAGGTCCGCGCCGACCCGGTCCTGTATGCCCACGCCAATCGCGTGCTGCACCTGGAGACCAATCCCGGCAATGCCCGCGCGCTGGTGCAGGCGCATGGCGAGGGCGCCACCGCGCGCGACGTCTGGGTCAATCCGCCCCCGATCCCGCTCACTACGGCCGAGATGGACCACGTGTTCGACCTGCCGTATGCGCGCAGTCCGCATCCGCGCTATGCCGACGAGACCGGCGGCCACGACGGCGCCACCAAGATCCCGGCCTGGGAGATGATCCGCTTCAGCGTGAACATCATGCGCGGCTGCTTCGGCGGCTGCACCTTCTGCTCGATCACCGAGCACGAGGGCCGCATCATCCAGAGTCGCTCGGAGGATTCGATCATCAAGGAGGTCGAGGCCATCCGCGACAGCGTCAGCGGCTTCACCGGCACCATCTCCGACCTCGGCGGGCCGACCGCCAACATGTATCGCCTGGGCTGCAAGAGCCCGGAGATCGAGGCCGCCTGCCGCAAGCCCAGTTGCGTCTATCCGGGCATCTGCCAGAACCTCGGCACCAACCACGATCCGCTGATCAAGATCTACCGCCGCGCCCGCGCGCTGCGCGGCATCAAGAAGATCCTGATCGGGTCCGGCCTGCGCTACGACCTGGCCGTGCAGAGTCCGGAGTACGTCAAGGAACTGGTGCAGCACCACGTCGGCGGCTACCTGAAGATCGCGCCCGAGCACACCGAGCAGGGCCCGCTCACCAAGATGATGAAGCCCGGCATCGGCAGCTACGACCGCTTCAAGCAGATGTTCGAGAAGTTCTCGGCCGAGGCGGGCAAGAAGCAGTACCTGATCCCGTACTTCATCGCCGCCCACCCCGGCACCAGCGACGAGGACATGATGAACCTCGCCATCTGGCTGAAGAAGAACGGCTTCCGCGCCGACCAGGTGCAGACCTTCTATCCGAGTCCCATGGCCACCGCCACCGCCATGTACCACAGCAACCGCAACCCGCTGCGCAAGATCACGCGCACCAGCGAGACGGTGGACATCGTGCGCGGCGACAAGCGCCGCCGCCTGCACAAGGCCTTCCTGCGCTACCACGATGCCAACAACTGGCCGCTGCTGCGCGAGGCCTTGAAGGCGATGGGCCGGGCCGACCTGATCGGCAACGGCAAGCATCACCTGATCCCGACCTGGCAGCCCCTGACCGATGGCAGCTACACCAGCGCGCGCAGGAAGAACTCGTCCGGCGGCACGGCGGAGAAGGCCGGTGCCACGGCCGTCAACTCGCCCACCAAGGGCCGCCTGCTGACGCAGCACACCGGACTGCCGCCACGCGACAACGGCTCTGGCCGGCAGGGCGGCGCGGCGGGTGGCCTGGCGCGTTCGAACGTGGCGCCGGGCTCGTCCGCCGCCAGCGGTGGCCTGCGCCCGAAGGCGATGCCGGCCCGGCCGATCCGCAAGGGTCGCTGAAGCCACTCCGGGAGCGACCGGGGAACGGTCCGATCGCGGTGGCGGGTCGCGGCTGACCGTGCCCGCGCGATCTCAGGTCCCGACGATCCCGCCGTCGCGCCGGCGCACCACCACCGTGGCCGAACGCGGCGGCGCGCTGCCCGGCACGGCGTCCTCGGGCCAGGCACTGCTGACCGCGCCGGTCCTGCTGTCGCGGCGCTCGCCCGGATGCTGGATGTTCACGAACAGCGTGCGCCGGTCCGGCGTCAGCACGCAGCCCGTCACCTCGCAGCCGTTCGGCCCCACCATGAAGCGGCGGATGCGTCCGCTGGCCGGCTCGGCGCACAGCAGCTGGTTGTTGCCCAGGGCCGCGAGCCCGTCCTTGCCGATCGCCGAGCCGCCCATGTCGGTCTGGATCCACAACAGTCCCGAGGCATCGAAATGCAGCCCGTCGGGCGAGCCGAAGGCATCGGCATCCGCCGTCGGATAGCGGGCGCCGGTGCCGGCCAGCATCGGATCGCCCGCGCGCACGAAATGGTCCCACGCGAAGCTCTCGCTGCCGGCGTCGCCGCTATCCTCGCGCCAGCGCAGGATGCCACCGAAGAGATTGGGCGCGCGCGGGTTGGCGGCATCGGCGGCGGGCTGGCCGGGATCGCCGCGCAGGATGTTGTTGGTCAGCGTGACATAGACCTCGCCGGTGTGCGGATGCACGGCGATCCACTCCGGGCGGTCCATCTTCGTGGCGCCGACCGCATCGGCCGCGAGCCGCGCCTGCACCAGCACCTGGGCCTGGTCGGCGAAGCCCGACGCGGCATCCAGCCCGGCGCGGCCGTGCGTGAGTTCGAGCCAGCGGCCACGGCCATCGGCGTCGTAGCGCGCCGCGTAGAGCGTGCCGTCGTCGAGCAGGCCGCGATTGGCCGCGCGGGCGGCGGCATCGTGGCCGGGACGGACCCGTTCGCGGCTGACGAACTTGTAGACGTACTCGAAGGCCGAGTCGTCGCCCATGTAGACGGCCACGCGTCCGTCGGCCGTCAACGTGCAGGTGGCGCTCTCCTGCCGCTTGCGGCCGAGCGCGGTGCGCTTGACGGGCGTGGAGCTCGGGTCGAAGGGATCGATCTCGACCACCCAGCCGAAGCGGTTCGCCTCGTTGGGCTGGCGGGACAGGTCGAAGCGCTCGTCGAAACGCCAGTACTCGACCCACTGCGAGCCCGGCACCGTGCCATAGCGCCGCTGGGCCGGGGTGGCAGTCGTGGCGGCATCCTTCGGGCCGCCGAAGTAGCCGTGGAAGTTCTCCTCGCAGGTCAGGTAGGTGCCCCAGGGCGTGACGCCCATCGCGCAGTTGGCGAAGGTGCCCAGCGCGCGCGTGCCGCTGGGGTCGGCCGTCGTGCGCAGCCATGCCGTGCCGGCCGCCGGGCCGGCCATGCGCATCGGCGTGCGTCCATGGATGCGGCGCGCGTAGGCCGAGGGCAGCACCTGCCGCCAGCCCCGGGCGGTGCGCTCGATCTCGATCACCGACACGCCCATCGCATGCAGCGACTTGGCGACCTTCTCCGCGCTGGCCGGCTTGGCGCCATCGGCATGCAGCAGGTTCTCGTCGGTGTACTCGTGGTTCATCACGAGCAGGCCGCGACGGCTCTCGCCGGGACCGCCATCCGCGAGCGGGAAGAAATGCATGCCATCGTGATGCATGCCGGCCTGCACGGCCTGATCGGCCGCCGAGTTGCCGCGATCCGGCGCGAAGGCGGGCATCGCGCCCGCGACGCCGGTGGGCGAGCCCCAGGGGTACAGCACCTCGAAGTCGTATTCCGGCGGCAGCGTGATGCCGTCGTGCAGGGTGGCCGCGACGTGGCCGAATCCCAGCACCGGGGTGGCACCACCGACACCGCCGCCTCGGGGCAGGGCGCAACCGGCGCCCATCAGCGAGACGAGGGCGGCGGCACCGGACTGGAGGAAGAAGCGGCGATCGAAGGTGGAAGTCATGGCGTGGACAGCAAGATCCGGTGCGTCGATCGACGACGGGACCAGTCTTTTCGACATTCCCGGCGATCGCGCAAAAGAAACGAGTCTAGCCACAGGTTAGAATCGCGGGCTTGTCGGGGTGTAGCGCAGCCTGGTAGCGCATCTGGTTTGGGACCAGAGGGTCGAAGGTTCGAATCCTTTCGCCCCGACCAAGTTCTTGTTTCCTCTCTTCTCTGGCATGGACCACCACACCCGGTCCTGCCGTCCGGAAGTCCTGCTTCTCTCGTCTGTCCGTAGCTCAGTTGGATAGAGCATCGGCCTTCTAAGCCGAATGTCGGGGGTTCGATCCCCTCCGGACAGGCCACTCGGGCTCCGATGCCGCCCGATGCCGGGCAGCCAGTTCCCCCTGATTCCCGCCCTCGTGCGCCGTCTTCGGTGGCGGCGACCGCGTCATGCGTCTCCCGATCCTCACGAACGGCCGCTCGATCAGCACATAGCTCAGCGAAGCCAGGATCAGGCTGCCCATCAGCGCGGCCAGGGCGCCCGCCATTCCTTCCCATCCCAGGCGATCGCGCACCCACAGCATCATCGGGAAGTGGCAGAGGTAGATCGCATACGAGGTCTCGGAGATCCAGAAGACGATCCGGCTGCGGATCGGCTGGCTGTTGAGCGCCGTCACCAGCAGCAGCGCGATGCCGATGCCCGTGACGAACATCGGATTGAAGACCAGGTAGTACGGCAGGGCGAGGAACACCAGGAGCGCCAGGCTCAGCGACAGCACGGGGTTGATGCGCGCCACGGCCTGCCGGTGGAAGTGGATCCAGGCGCCGAAGACGAAGAAGACGACCTGCGCCAGGAAGTGGTTGACCACGAACAGGTAGGCCTGGCCGGGGTTCGTGTCGCTCGTGCCGGGGTAGAGGAAGTCCAGCGCGCCCGTGCTGGCCATGTAGACCCAGGCGGTCGACACGAGCACGGCGATCAGGACCGTCGGCCAGCGCAGCGTCCGGTTGCCGATGAGCAGCAGCGGGGCGAGCACGTACCAGAGCACCTCGACGGTCAGGGTCCAGGTGACATGCAGCACGTCGAACTTCATCAGCGCCGCCGGGAACAGGTGCTGCAGGAAGGCGAGGTTGATGATGAAGGCCCACGGGTCGGCGGCGATGGCGCCGGCCGTGACGACCCTGGCCCTGATCCCGATCGCCAGGAAGAAGAAGAGATAGGCCGGGACGATCCGGAAGAAACGATGGATCGCATAGTCGCGCAGGCCGTGCTTTTCGCAACTCGCGCTGATCAGATAGCCGCTGATGACGAAGAACAGCTGCACGCCGAACCAGCCGCCCGAGGCACCGAAGAACGGCACATTGCCGCCGAACACGTGCTGACCGTGATGGATGAACACCGCGGTGATCGCGAGCGCGCGCAGCAGGTCGACATTGTTCTGCCGCGAGTCGTCGAGGAGCGCGCGCAAGTCGGCGCCGAGCGCGAAGGGTGAGGCCGTCATGGCGCCTGGTTGCTTCCTGTCCGAGAGGAATCGATGGTGGAGGGCCCGCGACGGGGGGCGTCAGATCGGGTGTGGTTCGGGAAGGGTCCTGCGGGAACAGGCGCTCCACGGGTCGAGCGGTCACCGCTGCGCCGGTCTTCTTGCCGCCGACGGTTGTCCGACGGATGCGCGCGATCCGGGCGTCGGACGAGGGCGCGAACTTCAGTGACCGATCCGGCAGATCCCATCGCTCGCCCTGGTCCGGTGCGGGCACATGGCGGACGATCGGTGGATGGCGTTCATGACCGCAGCGGGGCTCGGCGCGGGTCGCCCCATGCGATGTTTCGGGACGCGTGGGTGGGCCGATGTCCGACGCGGACCGCGATTCGTGCGAATCTAATTTCTCGACTCACACAGCGAGACGGGGAAGATCATGGTCAAGGACGCAGGGCAACGCCACGGTGATCAGCAAGACAACAAGCGCGTCTTCCGATGGGGCATCGGCGCGGTGGTGGTGCTGGTCCTCGCCGCGCTGGTGTTCAACAGCTTCATCAAGCGTCCCGTGGCCGAACCGACCACCTCCACAGGGACCTCCACACCGGCGTCCACGCCGCAACCGCTGGGCGCGGGAACGCCCAAATAGAGAACGTGCCGATTCCCGGTGACGAGGAAATGCCCGCCCGACCGTCACGCTGCAGCGCTTCCGGCAGCATCTGATGGTTCGGCATCGTCACCCGGCCATCCGTCCCCTGGACCCACCGATGGACCGACTCATTGACTGATGGATTGATCATGCCGAACGACCTGGACCAGAAAACAAGCCGGCGCGAATCGAATCGGCCCTTTCGCTGGATGATCGTCTTTCTCATCGCGCTGGTCGTCTGCGCGGTGGGATGGATCGCATTTTCGAGAGCGTCGCCCGACAGCCTGGTCGACCCACCGACGGCCGCGAAGCCGCCTCTGCCGATGCCACGCTAGCGCGTCTTTGGCCGCACGCGAAGCCACCGGATGGCTGGGGCGGCCGTTCAGAGTTCGAACAACTGTCCCCTGACCAGATCGCCCAGCGTGTCGTAGCGGCATTCGGGATGGGGATAACGGTCGAGCAGGCGGGCGCAGATCGTCACGATCTCGGTCGCGAAATCGATCTGCGTCTGGTCGATCGGCTCGCCCGGCCGCAAGAGGCCGGCACGTGCCGCCGCCAGGGAGAAATGCTGGCGGATCTCTTCCGCCGGGATCCCAGCCATGAAGCTTTCGTCTGGATTCATGCGCGCTCCTGAAGGATGGATCTGATGATGGGGCGTCGGGAAGTGCCTCAGTGATGTGACATGCAAGTCTGAAGTGTGATGGAAAAGTCTTAACGGAACGTGAAGCCGGACCCTTCTCATGAGAGGGCCACGGCCTTCGCCGTATCGACGGGCTTCACTGACCCCGGTTGGAGCGGGCGTTGGTGTCGGGCGAAGGAGTAGGAGAGCCCAGGGTCGCCCGCTCGTGCACATGCTGACTGCCGGTCGGATCCGCGATCTGGAATGTCCTGCCGCGCTGCCAGGCGTCGGCCCCGGGGTCGATCGCCGGCGTGGGGATGTCCTCGCGCTGTTTCCTGCGCTCGGCGCTGTCGACGCCGAAGCGTCGATCGCGGGCTGCCACCATGGCGGCATCGGACTGTCCGTCGGCGGTGAAGCCCATCATCAGCTGGGGCACGCCCAGCGGCAGCTGCTTGTCCAGGTCCGTGTGCCAGGTGTGCCAGGTCTTGCCATAGGTGTTGACGAGTTTCTTCATCAGTTCCTTTTCCGCGGCTTCCGGGATGCCGGGCGCGATGAGCTGGCCGGACTTCACCTCGTGCACGTGGCTGTGCCAGAGCGCCTTTTCCTCGGCCGGCAGGGTGGCATAGAGCCGGGCATCGACGATGTACTCGACGCCCATGATCTTGGCGTCCTTGAGGTTGCCGTCGTAGATCACGCACTGGATCAGGTCGTCGTTGAGCAACGTGCAGTAGTGATGCGCCTCCATCTGGATGTTCTGCCGGCCGTTGTAGAAATGGAAGCCATCCAGATAGGCGTTGATCGCCTCGACCGGAGGCATGTTCTGCAGCGCGGCGGCGCCCGCCTCGAGCATCCTGTTCTTGGTCGTCTCCGGCCGGCCCGGCGCTTCCACGTTCGAGGCCGTGTTGCTTTCCTTGCCGCAGCCGGCCAGCGTGGCGGCCGTCGCGACGACGGTGATCCAGAAACGTGCACGCATGGGGTTCCCTCCGCAAAAGAGGATGAAGCTAGGGGCATGGATGCCGTTCGTCTATAGGAGGCGGTCACCCAGCGATCCTCGAATCCCGCCCGTGTGCAAGGGCACCGGGCACCGCGGCGGCACGCGTTGCTCCCGCTGCGCAGAATCCGCCGATGTGCAATCGATACGAGACGCCGGACGAACTCGCCGTGCAACGGTACTGGCAGGTCGGGCGCCAGGACGCCACGGCGCCCTGGCCACGCGGCGTCTTCCCCCGCGCGCCCGGCCCCTTCATCCGCCGGGCGCGCGAGGCCGCCGGCTACGAGCGTGAGCTGGTGGTCGGCCAGTGGGGCCTGATTCCCTGGTTCGCCAAGGAGGCCAAGCTGAAGTACCCGACCAACAACGCGCGGTCCGAGGAGCTCGAGCAGAAGGCCAGCTACAAGGAGCCATGGAAGCGGGGCCAGCGCTGCATCATTCCGGCGGCGACCTTCGACGAACCCAACTGGGAGACCGGCCACAACGTCTGGTGGCGTTTCCGCCGGACCGACGGCGATCCCTGGGGCCTGGCGGGCCTGTGGAACACCTGGACCGACAAGGCCACCGGTGAGGTGCTCGAGAGCTACACCATGCTGACGATCAATGCCGACGAGCATCCGCTGATGCGGCGCATGCACAAGCCCGATCCCAAGGCGAGCGCCGACCACCCCGACAAGCGTTCCGTCATCCCGCTCGACCCCTCGGACTTCGACCGATGGCTCGAGGGCACGCCGGCGCAGGCGCGCGCCTTGCTCCGGCTGGCGCCGGTCGAGGTCTTCGACGCCGGACCGGCATCCGACTGACCGGGATGCCGCGCCTCCTCAGCCCGCGAGCAGGGCCGCGTAGCGCGCCAGATCGACATTGCCGCCGCTCACGATGACGCCCACCCGCGCATCGCGCAGCATCGGCGCATCGGCGACCGCCCCGGCGAAGGCCAGGCAGCCGGTCGGCTCCACCACCATCTTCATGCGCTCGGCGAAGAAGCGCATGCCCTCGATCAGCTGGACATCGGTCACGGTGCGGATGTCCGCGACATCGCGCCGGATGATGCCGAAGGTGAGTTCGCCCAGGTGCGTGGTCTGCGCGCCATCGGCGATGGTGCGTGGGGTGTCGATGTGGACGATGTGCCCGGCGCGCAGCGATTGCCGGCCATCGTCGCCGGCTTCGGGCTCGACGCCATAGACCCGGCAGCCGGGCGACAGCGCCTTCGCCGCCAGGGCCGAGCCACTGATCAGGCCGCCGCCGCCCAGGCAGACGTAGAGGGCGTCGAGCGGGCCGACCTCCTCGAACAACTCCTTGGCGGCGGTGCCCTGGCCGGCGATCACGTCGGCATGGTCGTAGGGCGGGACCAGGGTCATGCCGCGCTCGGCGGCGAGTCGTCGGGTGAGGGCCTCGCGGTCCTGCGCGAAGCGGTCGTAGAGCACCACCTCGGCGCCATAGCCGCGTGTGGCGGCGAGCTTGGCCGCCGGCGCGTCCTGCGGCATGACGATCAGGGCGGGCATGTCCAGGAGGCGCGCCGACAGGGCGACCGCCTGGGCGTGGTTGCCGGAGGAGAACGCGATGGCGCCGCCCTGGCGCTGCGTCGCGTCGAAGCGCGCCAGCGCATTGAAGGCACCGCGGAACTTGAAGGCCCCCATGCGCTGGAAGTTCTCGCACTTGAAGAAGAAGCGGGCGCCCCAGCGGGCGTCGGCGGTGGAGGAGCGCAGCACCGGGGTGCGGTGGGCCTGGTGCCGCAGCCGCTCGGCGGCGATGGCGACGTCTTCATAGGTGGGGAGGTCCTGCATCATGGCGCACAGCTTAAGCGGCGCCGGGGATCCCTGTTTCGGAACAAGCCCCAGGAGGGCATCGAGTAACACATTGTTAGCATGAAGCTTCCCCTCACTTCCAGTGTCTGCTCATGCGAATCCCCGGTTTCCAAGGTCTGGCCCTCCAGGGCCTCGTGCTCGCCTCGGTGCTCCTGGCGGGCTGCTCGACCTCCCAGCAGGTCCAGCTCTCCAAGCGGTCCTACCATCCGCCCGTCACCAGCGTGGCGCAGTCGCCGCAGGATGGCAACTCGCCCGAGATGACGGCCCATCTGGTCGATGCGCTGCGCGACGCGGGGCTGACGGTCAAGGCCCCGCTGTCCCCCGGCACGCGCACCGCCCCGGACGTCGATGCGATCGTGAGCTATGTCGACGTCTGGCGCTGGGACGTGAAGATGTACATGAAGTCGCTGTCGGTCCAGCTGTTCGACGCCAAGACGGGTGATCTGCTGGTCACCGGTCAATGGCAGGACTCCTCGATGCATGGCTTCCGCGATGCCCGGGAAGCGATGCGCGGGGTGGTGGCCGAGATGGTCGAGACCCTGCGCGGCGCCGGCGCCACGCGACACTGAGGTCCCGGCCGCGCCACGCGCGCGGCCCGACCCGGCGACGTTGTCCGACGTCGCCACGCCGTCCCGTTCGCCGTCGGCCCGGCGGGGCGCGCCGGCATCATGCCGGCGATGAAACCTCATCTGGTCACCGTCGTCATCCATGCCCACCTGCCCGAGCCCGAGCCGCTGGAGCAGGTCTCGCTCGCGCAGACCCTGGCCATCCTGGGCCGCCATCCCATCACCTTCGTCGTGCCGACGGGCCTCGACACCCGCTGGTACGAGGACTTCTGCCGTGGTCGCGCCACCATCCGTTTCCTGCGCTTCGAATGGAATGGCCTGGACGAATATGCCCGGATGCTGCTGAGCCCGCGCTTCTATGCCCGCTTCCACGACTATCGCTACCTGCTGATCTGCCATCTCGATGCCTTCGTCTTCCGCGACGAGCTGACGGCGTGGTGCCACCGGGGCTACGACTACGTCGGGGCGGTGATCCACCACCGCACCTGGGAGCGCGGGCACCAGCGCTCGCTCGGCCGGGCCGCGAACCACGACACGCTGCACAAGCTGCTGCGCGCGACCTCGACGGGCTATCTCGCCAATGGCGGCTTCGGCCTGCGCAAGGTCGACACCTTCCTGCGCCTGACGCGCCGCTTCGAGCGCTACATCGACCTCTATGCCGATCTGGCCGTGGCGCGCGGCCGGGGCGTGTGGGAGGACCTCTTCGTGCTGCGCCACTTCCCGCGGCAGTCGCGCGACTTCAAGGTGCCGCCACGTCGCATCGCGGCCCGGTTCGGCGCCGAGCACGTCGACGAGGTCGCGCCGGACCTGCGCTCGGGCCGGCGTGAGCTCGCCGAGCTGCCGTTCGGCATCCACGGCTGGATCCAGTTCCAGCCGGAGGTCTGGAAGCCCTACGCGCGGCGATTTGGGCACGCCGTCTGACCGAGCGGCCGCATCGGCTGGGAAACAATCCGACGCACCATGTACGTCCGTTCCCCATCCCGCCCCGTGTCCGACGATTCACAGCCTTGTGGCTGGATCGCGATCTGGTGGCACCGTGTCGCGATGCTGCTGGCAGCGCTTTCGCTGGTGGCCTGCGCGCTGCCCCCGCGCGCGGACCTGGCGCCATCGCGGGCACTGACGGTCGACGAGGCGGCGACCACGGCGATCGGCCAGGCCGTGGCGCAGCGGGCGGCCGCGCAGCCGGCGGGCAGTTCCGGCATCCATCCGCTGCCCGATGGCATCGACGCCTTCGCCGCCCGCATGCTGCTGGCGGCGGCGGCCGAGCGCACGCTGGACGTGCAGTCGTACATCTGGCGCGACGACACCACCGGCCGCCTGTTGCTCCAGGCGCTGCGCGAGGCGGCCGATCGCGGCGTGCGGGTCCGGCTGCTGCTGGACGACAACGGCATCCCGGGCCTCGACCCGGTCCTGGCCGCGCTGGACGCCCATCCCCGCATCGAGGTGCGGCTGTTCAACCCGTTCACGGTGCGCTGGTTCAAGCCGCTGGGCTTCGTCACCGATTTCTCGCGCGCCAACCGGCGCATGCACAACAAGTCCTTCAGCGCCGATGCCCAGGCGACCATCATCGGCGGGCGCAACATCGGCGACGAGTACTTCGACGCGCTGGTCGAGGGCCTGGTCTTCGCCGACCTCGACGTCCTGGCCTTCGGTCCGGCGGCGCGCGACATCGCGACCGATTTCGACCGCTACTGGGCCAGCGAATCGGCCTATCCGGTGGACCTGCTGCTGGGGCTGGGGCGATCGGCCGACCTGGCGCCCCTGGATCGCATCCGCGCCGAGGTCGCGGCCGATCCCGAGCGCCGTCGCTATCTGCGCGCGGTCAAGGGTTCCGACTTCGCGGTCGACCTGCGCGCCGGGCGGCTGAGCCTGGAGTGGGCCGCCGTGCAGACCCTGAGCGACGATCCGGCCAAGGGGCAGGGCGCGGTGGCGCGCAGCGATCTGATGGCCTCCGAACTGGAGCGCCTGCTGCGCAAGCCGCGTCGTGACGTCGAACTGGTGTCGGCGTATTTCGTGCCGGGCGCCGAGGGCGTGGCCGCCTTCACCGCGCTGGCGCGGCAGGGCGTCCGGGTGCGCATCCTGACCAACGCCCTGGAGGCCACCGACGTGGCGGCGGTTCATTCGGGCTATGCGCGACGCCGCGTGCCATTGCTGGCGGCCGGGGTGGAACTGTTCGAGATGCGCCGCCGGGGCGGCCTGCCCGGTGGCAGTAGCAGTGGCAGCGGTGGTGGTGGAGGCGGCAGCGGGGGCTCGGGCGCCGTCGGAAGCTCGGATTCGAGCCTGCATGCCAAGACCTTCTCGGTCGATCGCCAGCGCGTCTTCATCGGCTCCTTCAACTTCGATCCGCGCTCGGCGCACCTGAACACCGAACTCGGCTTCGTCATCGACAGTCCGGTGCTCGCCGCCGCCGTCGAGGATGCCTTCACGCGCCAGATCCCCGCGCAGTCCTACCAGGTGAAGCTCGATGCGCAGGGACGCCTCCACTGGCTGGAGCCGACATCCGATGGCGTGGTGCGCCACGACACCGAGCCCGGCACGACATGGTGGAAACGCACGGGCGTGCGCCTGATGTCGTGGTTGCCGATCGAATGGCTGCTGTGAAGCGGCCGGGAAAGCGAGGAATCGAAGATGGATGACGATGCCGACCCGGCCCTGATGTCGGACCGCGAACTGGCCGTGGCGATCCAGCGACACCGGCGTGCCGCCCTGCGTGGCAGCGGCTACCTGGCACAACGCGGCGACCGGCTGGAACAGGAGCTGCGGCGGCGCGCCGGCATCGTCAGCGAGTTCGGCGCGCCGCTGCGCTTCGCCTCGGCGCCCAGGCGTCCATGGTGGAAATTCTGGTGAATTCGCAATGATCCCGGGTCGGATTTCACCTGCAATCACTGATAGTATCAAAGTACTACTTAAGTGTTTGAGTGTGAGGAGACCCGATGACGGTTCGAACGCGATCGATCGGCGCCAGCGCCAGCCTGGTCCTGGACATGCTGCGACTGGGGGCCGCGCTGACGGTGCTGTTCGCGCATGCCCAGGACATGTGGTTGCCCTCCACCACGCACGACCCGTTGCGCCCCGGCGAGGCCGCCCACTCGGCGATCGTGGTGTTCTTCGTGCTGTCGGGCTTCGTCATCGCCTACACGACGAACACGCGGCGCCGTGGGCTGGGAGAGTTCCTGCAGGCCCGGTGGAGCCGCCTGTTCTCGATGGTGATCCCGGCCCTGATCCTCACCGCCGTGGTCGAGCTGGCGGTGCGCGCGCAGGGCGATCCGGGCCTGATGGCCGAATACGTGCGGGGCGCCTTCGGCCCGCGCTATGCGGTGACCGGCCTGTTCCTCAACGAGACCTGGTTCTTCTCCGCGGCGCCGCCGGCCAACGGCGCCCTCTGGTCCCTGAGCTTCGAGTTCTGGTACTACATGATCTTCGGCCTCTGGTTCTGCACGGGGCGCGGCTGGCGCTCGTGGCTGCTGGCCCTGGCGGCATGCGCGATCGCCGGTCCCAAGATCCTGCTGATGATGCCGATCTGGCTGATGGGCTGCGCCGCCTACCTGCTGCCGCGTCCGGCGGTGAGGACCCCGGTGCTGTGGCTCGGCGTCGCGCTGGCGCTGGGCGCGGCGGCTCTCGTCGTGGCCCGCGTGCCGCCATTTCCCTATCCGATCGGGACGGTGCCGTTCTTCTTCGCCAACGAGTTCGTGACCGACACCACCGCCGGCCTGTGCGTGGCGGTGGCGCTGTGGCTGCTGCCGTCGGGCCAGCCGGCGGTGCATGGCGGCCTGGTCGACCGGTTCCGCGTGCTGGCCGACCTCACGTTCCCGATCTACGTGCTGCACTTCCCGCTGCTGATCCTCTGGCGCGTGCTCTTCGGCCTGCGGGTCGAGGACCATGGCCAGTACGCGCTGGCACTGACCAGCGTGCTGTTCGTCGCGGCGATCCTCGGCCTGGCGCTCGAGCGGCAGCGCCCGCGCTGGGGTCGCGCCTTCGGCCGGCTCTTCGCATGGGGCGAGCGGCTGCGCCACGGTCTCCGGCCGCGCGCCACCTAGGCGCGCGCGCCATGCCGGCGCCGGAGCCTTGTCAGAATGGGGCGATCGACATCATTCGAGGAGATCCCCATGACTGACTTCCGATGGCCCTGGCGGGGCGCGACGGCCGCGGCGGCGACGCTGGCCCTGTGCGGCTGCGCGGGCATGTCGCCCTTCGGCGGCGGCGCTCCGGAGCCGCTCTACAAGGTCGACAACCGACCCGGCGGCTTCACGATATCGACCGTCCATGCCCGGCCGAAGGCATCGCGCGAGAGCGTGGAACAGGCCTGCCGCGACGGGCTGGTCCGCAATGCGCGCGACCTGGCGCGCAGCCTCGGCCGTGCCATCGAGCCGATCGACGCGCGCAGCGTCAGGGTCCGCATGAGCACCGAGGCGGGCACCGGCGCCACGCGCTGCGAGGGCTCGGTGCCCGCGACGTGGGCGCCCTAGGCAGCCCGCCGGGCCGCCGCTACAGCTCGGCCAGCCCGGTGTCCCCGGTGTGGTCGCGGGTGCTCCATTCCTCGATGAAGACGCGTGCCCGCTGTTCCAGGGCGGCGACGGCGGAAGCCGGCTCGTGCCGGTGGCCGACCAGCGTCAGCCGGCACTTGTGCCGGCCTTCGCGATAGACGTCGGCATGGCACTCGACGGGACCGTCCCGCCGCGTCGGCACGACGTGGACGCGCACGGTCCAGGGCCCCTCGTCGAAGCGGCTGACCTCGGTGGCATCGTCGAAGTTCATGGGCGTCTCCGGGTGCGGGCGCGCGCGGCGGTGGATCCGTCTAGCGCTTCTCGTACTGCGTGCGGCCGAACAGGATCTCGCGTTCCTTGTCGCCCGTGAGCGGCTTGCGCCGCTCGGCCAGCACCGCGACGCCACGCTGGACGGCCGGCCGGGCGGCGAGGGCGTCGAACCACGTCTTCAGGTGCGGATAGTCCTCGAGCACCACGCCCTGGTTCTGCCAGCTGCGCAGCCAGGGAAAGATCGCGATGTCGGCGATCGAATACTCGGCGCCGGCGATGAACGCGTGGCGGCCGAGCTGCCGGTCGATCACGCCATACAGGCGCCGGGCCTCGTTGGTGTAGCGCTCGATGGCATAGGGCAGCTTCTCGGGCGCGTACAGACGGAAGTGATGCGCCTGGCCGAGCATCGGACCGACGCCGCCCATCTGGAACATCAGCCACTGCAGGACCTCGTAGCGGGCCCGGTCGCCCGTGGGCAGCAGTCGGCCGGTCTTGCCCGCCAGGTAGACCAGGATCGCCCCGGATTCGAAGAGCGAGATCGGCTGGCCGTCCGGACCCGAGGGATCGGTGATGGCGGGGATCTTGTTGTTCGGGCTGATGGCCAGGAAGTCGGGCGCGAACTGCTCGCCCTGACCGATGTCGACCGCATGCACCTCGTAGGGGAGGCCACATTCCTCCAGCATGATGTGGACCTTGTGCCCATTGGGCGTGGGCCAGGTGTGGACCTGGATCGGTGCTTGCGTCATGGCGTTTTTCATAAGCAGAAAAGCTTAAGTAAAGACATCAGCATAAACGTCCCGCGCGATGGCGTGGTGGTCGATGCGTCACCCGATCGACATGCCGGCGACACGGCGCTTTCATGCGGCGTCGACAGACTGGCGGTCATCGATGGAGATCGCCATGCCCGAACTGCCCAATCCCCTGTTCCCGATTTCGCAACTCGGCGTGCGCCCGTCGCTCTGGCGGGCGCCGCCGGCCGCGCGCGTGGCTCCGGCCGCGCCGAAGGCCGCCGCCGGCGTCGACGGCACCACCGGACTGAACGTCGGCTGGGCGCGCCATCTCGACGACGTGCGCGCCGCCCAGCGCCTGCGTCACCAGGTCTTCGCCGGCGAGATGGGCGCGCGCCTGGATTCGACGCTGCCCGGCCACGACATCGACCTGTTCGACGACTTCTGCGAGCACCTGCTGGTGCGTCACGAGGCGACCGGCGAGGTGATCGGCACCTACCGCGTGCTGACGCCGGCCCAGGCGCGGCGCATCGGCAGCACCTACAGCGACACCGAATTCGACCTGACGCGACTGCGCGAGGTGCGCGAGCGCATGGTCGAGCTCGGCCGCAGCTGCGTGCATCGGGACCACCGCCAGGGCGGCGTCATCCTGGCGCTGTGGGGCGCCCTGGCGGGCTTCATGCACCGCAACCGGCTCGACGTGATGATCGGTTGCGCCAGCATCCCGATGTCGCACAACGGCGTGAGCGGCGGCGACGCGGCGGCCAGCATCTGGCGGCAGCTCTCGGCGACCCACATGGCACCGGTGCGCTATCACGTCCAGCCGCGCCTGGCCCTGCCGGTCGACCGGCTCGACGGCACGCTCGACGTCGAGCCGCCGGCGCTCATCAAGGGCTACCTGCGCCTGGGCGCCAAGGTGCTCGGCGCGCCGGCCTGGGACCCGGATTTCAACAGCGCCGACCTGCCGATGCTGATGCGCATCGGCGACCTGCCGCCGCGCTATCGCAAGCACTTCCTGGGGCACTGAACGGGGTCATGGGGGCGGCCGGTACCGTCACGGAACTGTCATGAGAGTCTGTAACAATCTTTGGCTTTGCCCGACAGACTCCGCAGGCGCATCATCCTGCCCGGTATCGGAATTCGCGAACATGCAGCCTCCCGCGGTCCCCATCCCGACCGAAATCTCCGCTCCTCCGCTGGCCGTCAACAGCGCCGCCGACGCCGCGCCCGGCGCCGCGTCCACGCTGGTGCTGCTCGATCGCGATCACAGCATCCTGGCCTTCAACCGTCGCGTCCTCGACTGGGCCCGGCGGCCCGAGGTGCCACTGATCGAGCGCCTGCGCTACCTGTGCATCGTGGCCTCCAACCTCGACGAGTTCTTCGAGGTGAGGGCGGCGCCGCACCTGATCGCCGCGACCAGCGGCCAGGCCAAGGGCGGCGGCTCGGTCGAATCGTTCGAGCGCCTGGCCGAGGTCACCCATGCCATGGTGGCCGAGAAGTACGCGCTCTACAACGATGCGCTGATGCCGGCCTTCGCCGCCCACGGCATCCATGTCATCTCGCACGGCGAGCGCAATCCGACCCAGCGCCGCTGGGTCCAGGAGTACTTCGAGCGCGAGGTGCGGCCGCTGCTGATCCCGGTCGGGCTCGATCCCTCGCACCCGTTCCCGCAGGTGGCCAACAAGTCGCTCAACTTCATCGTGCGGCTCAGCGGCAAGGATGCCTTCGGTCGCGAGAACCCGATCGCGATCCTGAAGGTGCCGCGCGTGCTGCCGCGCATGATCCGGATGCCGGCCAAGGTCTCGGGCGGCCGCACGCTGTTCGTGGCGCTCTCCAGCATCGTGCGCGCGCATCTCTCGAGCATGTTCCCGGGCCGCGAGGTCGGCGACTTCTCGCAATTCCGCGTGACGCGCAACTCCGACCTCTCGGTCGACGAGGAGGACGTCAAGAACCTGCGCACCGCGCTGCGCCAGGGGCTGGAGCACCGCCACTTCGGGCAGGCGGTGCGGCTGGAGGTGTCGGCGAGCTGCGCCGAATCGCTGGCGAGCTTCCTGCTGGCGCAATTCAACCTGCCGCCGCAGGCGCTCTATCGCGTGCACGGGCCGGTCAACCTGGCCCGCCTGACGCAGCTGATCGACCTGCTCGACGAGCCGGCCCTCAAGGCGCTGCGCTTCCAGCCGTACAAGGCCTCCTATCCGGTCACGCTGTCGACCGGGCAGTCGTTCTTCGATCGCCTGCAGCGCGGCGACGTCCTCGTCCACCAGCCCTTCGAGAGCTTCGACGGCGTGCTGGCCTTCCTGCGCGAGGCCGTGCAGGACCCGCAGGTGCTGGCGATCAAGCAGACCATCTACCGCACCGGCGCCGACTCGGAAATGATGGAGCTGCTGCGCGAGGGCGTGCGGCGCGGCAAGGAAGTGATGGCGGTGGTCGAGCTGAAGGCCCGCTTCGACGAGGAGGCCAACATCAACTGGGCCGAGATGCTGGAGTCGATCGGCGCCCAGGTGGTGTATGGCGTGGTCGGGCTGAAGACGCACGCCAAGATGCTGCTGGTGACGCGGCGCGAGGGCAAGCAGATGCGCCGCTATGGCCACCTGTCCACCGGCAACTACAACCCGCGCACCGCCGCGCTCTACACCGACATCAGCCACCTGACGGCCGACCCGCTGCTGACCGCCGACATGGATGCCGTGTTCGTGCACCTGGCCGGCCAGAGCCGGTTGCCCAGGTTGAACCGGATGTGGGTCGCACCCTTCGACCTGCACCGCAACCTGGTGGCGCAGATCGACGCCATCGGCGCCGCCGCCGAGCGCGGCGAGCCGACCCGGATCGTGGCCAAGATGAACGCGCTGACCGACGACCTGCTGGTCGCCGCGCTGGTGCGGGCCGGGCAGAAGGGCGTGAAGATCGACCTGGTCGTGCGCGGCGCCTGCACCCTGCCGGCGCAGCTGCCGGGCCTGACCGACAACATCCGCGTGCGCTCGGTGATCGGGCGCTTCCTGGAGCATTCGCGCGTCTTCTATTTCCGCAACGGACCGGACGAGTCGCTCTACCTGTCGAGCGCCGACTGGATGAACCGCAACATGATGCGACGCGTCGAGCTGGCCTGGCCCGTGACCGATCCGGTGCTGCGCCAGCGGATCATCGACGAATGCCTGGTGGCCTACCTGCACGACGGCCGCGATGCCTGGGACCTGGGCGCCGACGGCGTCTACCGCCGCGTCAACGGCGACACGCATCCGGGCGAGGAGGGCGCCTCGCGCCAGATCGAGGCGCATGGCGCCCAGCGCGCGCTCATGGACCGCTATGGGTCGCGCACCGGCGGCCGCGCCGCCTGAACACATTCGAGAAGGAACGGTGTCATGGACCTGATTTTCTGGCGCCACGCCGAAGCCGAGGACTGGACCGACGGCTGTGACGACATGCAGCGCGCGCTCACCGCGCGGGGCGAGAAGCAGGCCCGGCGCATGGCGGGCTGGCTCGACCGCCAGCTGCCCGAGGGCACGCGCATCATCAGCAGTCCGGCACGCCGCTGCGAGCAGACCGTGATGGCATTGGAGCGCCGCTACAAGCTGCGCGACGAGCTGATCCCGGAGACCACGCCCCAGGCGCTGCTGGCGGCGGCCGGCTGGCCCAATGGCAAGTCGGTGGTGCTGGTGGTGGGCCACCAGCCCGCGCTCGGCCAGGCGATCTCGCAGCTGCTGGGCTGGCAGCACGAGAGCTGCCCGGTGCGCAAGGGCTCGGTCTGGTGGATCCGCACGCGCGAGCGCGATGGCGACGTGCAGACCGTGGTCGTGACCGTCCAGACGCCCGAGCTGCTCTGATCAGCTGACCTCGAATTCGACGCGCCAGCCGGTCTTCTGCCAGGCCAGCGTCTCCTCGCGCAGCAGGTGCGCCGACTGCGGATAGGCGTCGATCCAGCGGCTGCGGCAGCGCAGCACGAAGGCGCGGCCATTGCGCGCCACGTTCAGCGCCAGCGGATCCGGGTCGCGCCGCGCGTGGCACAGGATGACCGCCAGGCGCAGTGCCAGCACCTGCGTCACGAAGCCCTCGTCGTCGAGCGCGGTCTCCAGCTTGCGCAGCTTGCCGCGATGTCCCAGCACCAGCTGGCTCAGGAGATGCAGCTCGTTGGTCGCGAAGCCCGGCGCGTCGGCATGGTCCAGCACGTAGGCGCCGTGCTTGTGATATTCGCTGTGCGAGATCTGTGCGCCGATCTCGTGGAGCTGCGCCGCCCAGCCCAGGGCGCGCAGCGCCCGCCCGGCGCGGCTCGTGGCGCTGCCGTCGCCGGCGCCGGGCTCGAGCTGCAGGTAGAGCGCGGTGGCGGTCCCGGACACCCGGCGGGCCTGGGCCGAATCGATGGAGAAGCGGGCCGCCAGGCGCGAGATCGTGGCGCCGCGCAGGTCGGTGGCGCCATCGTTGCGGTCCTGCAGCTCGTAGAGCACGCCATGGCGCAGCGCGCCCTGAGCGACCTTCATCTCGCGGATGTCCAGCAGGTCGAACACCGCGCGCAGCACGCTCAGGCCGCCGCCGATGACGGCCTTGCGATCCTCGCGCATGCCATCCATGCGCAGCCGCTCGGCATTGCCGGCCTTGAGCAGGCGGTCGAGCAGCCAGTCGAGTCCCTCGCGCGTGACCACGCCCGCCGGGGCGCCCGAGGCCGCGAGCACGTCGCCCACCGCGCCGATGGTGCCGGAGGCGCCATACGCGACGTCCCAGCGGTCCGGCGCATGGCTGGTGAGCGCTTCGTCGAGCACCGCCTTGGCGGCGATCTCGGCGGTGCGGAAGGCCGAGGCCGTGAACTGGCCCTGGGGGAAATGCTTCATCGACCAGGCGACGCTGCCCACGCGATAGGACTCGACCACCTCCGCCTCGAGCGCGTGTCCGATGATCATCTCGGTCGAGCGCCCGCCGATGTCCACCACCAGCCGGCGTTCCCGGCCCGATGCCTCGTTCTGCGGCAGCATGTGCGCCACGCCCTGGTAGATCAGCCGCGCTTCCTCGCGGCCGGGGATGACGTCGATGCCGAAGCCCAGCACGGTGCGCGCGCGCAGCAGGAATTCCTCCCGGTTGCGCGCCTCGCGCAGGGTCTGGGTGGCGACGGCGCGCACCTGCGCGCGCTTGAAGCCCGCCAGGCGTTCGCCGAAGCGCGCCAGGGTGTCCCAGCCGCGCTGCATGGCCTCGGGCGTGAGGTTGCGGTCGGCGTCGAGTCCGTTGCCCAGGCGCACGGTCTCCTTCAGGTATTCGGTGCGCCGGATCTGTCCATGGTCGACCTGGCCGATCTCCAGCCGGAAGCTGTTGGAGCCGAGGTCGATCGCCGCGAGGAGTGAGCCGTTTTGCATGGAGAGAAACGAGGAAAAGGGAAGGACAACGACCCAGCGGCGGGAGCGAGCCCCGGCGTGGAGGAACCGATGAGAACCTTTGATGGTATCCGTCGCCGCCACGCGGGACCATGACAGTTGCGTGACGTCGTCATGACGCCGGGCCATGGAAACGAGAGCTTTCCCTCTGGAGACGCTGTCACGAGGGCGTCACAGAAGCTTTCTAAAGTCCGCCGGCAACGCCAGAACCCCATCACGGGGAGCGGCAGAACCTCTTACAGGAAGCCTCATGCCAACGACTTTCCGATTCGCCGCCGCCACGCTCGTCGCCGCCGCCTGCTCCTTCTCCCATGTGACCTTCGCGCAGGACATCACCGGTGCCGGCGCCAGCTTCCCGGCGCCGCTCTATGCCAAGTGGGCCTCCGACTACAACAAGGCCACCGGCGTCAAGATCAACTACCAGTCGGTCGGCTCGGGCGCCGGCCTGAAGCAGATCGAGGCCAAGACGGTCGACTTCGGCGCCTCCGACGCGCCGCTCAAGGACGAGGACCTGCAGGCCAAGGGCCTGATGCAGTTCCCGACGGTGGTCGGCGGCGTCGTGCCGGTGGTCAACATCCAGGGCATCAAGCCCGGCGAGCTCAAGCTCAACGGCCAGGTGCTCGGCGACATCTACCTCGGCAAGATCACCAAGTGGAACGACCCGGCGATCAAGGCCCTCAACGGCGCCCTGGCACTGCCCGATGCCACCATCGCCCCGGTGCGCCGCGCCGATGGTTCGGGCACCAGCTTCGCGTTCACCAACTACCTCAGCCAGGTCAATCCGGAGTGGAAGTCCAAGGTCGGCGAGGGCACGGCGGTGAATTGGCCGACGGGGGCGGGTGGCAAGGGCAACGAGGGCGTCGCCGCCTTCGTCGGCCGCCTGCCCAACTCGATCGGCTATGTCGAGTACGCCTACGTCAAGCAGAACAAGATGTCGTATGCCCAGCTGCAGAACGCCTCGGGCGCCTTCGTCTCGCCGGACGACGAGACCTTCAAGGCCGCCGCCGCCGGCGCCGACTGGAACAAGAGCTTCTATCAGATCCTCAACAACAAGCCCGGCAAGGACGCCTGGCCGATCACCACCGGCACCTTCATCCTGGTGCACAAGGTGCAGGACAAGCCCGCCAACGCGGCCGCCGTGCTGAAGTTCTTCGACTGGGCCTACAAGAGCGGCGACAAGACCGCCGCCGACCTCGACTACGTGCCGATGCCCGACAGCGTGAAGGCCATCATCGCCAAGGCCTGGGCCGACAACGTCAAGGACGCGTCGGGCAAGCCCGTCGCCTTCAAGTAAAGCGCATCCGCCGACGCGCATGAACGGCCCCACGCCCCCCGGCGCGTCGATCCCCCCACTCACGGAGCGACCCTTGTCATCCACCTTCCCCGCCCAAGGCGCGCCGCTCGACCTGGCCGTCGAACGTCCGCGCGCGACCGTCAACCCGCCGCCGGCCCGGCGACCGCGCACCGGCGCCGCCACCGACCGGCTGTTCGGCCTGGCGGCCAAGGGCGCGGCGCTGCTGACGCTGGCGCTGCTCTTCGGCATCCTGCTGTCGCTGGTCGCCGGCGCCTGGCCGGCGATCACCAAGTACGGGCTGGGCTTCCTGACCAGCAGCGTCTGGGATCCGGTGCAGGAGGAGTACGGCGGCCTGGTGATGATCTACGGCACGCTCGCGACCTCGTTCATCGCCCTGGTCATCGCGGTGCCGGTGAGCTTCGGCATCGCGCTGTTCCTCACCGAGATGTCGCCGTCGTGGCTCAAGCGGCCGCTGGGCACGGCCATCGAGCTGCTGGCCGCGGTGCCGTCGATCGTCTATGGCATGTGGGGCCTGCTGGTGTTCGGACCGATCCTCTCGACCTACGTGCAGCAGCCGCTGCAGAGCCTGTTCGCCGGCGTGCCCTACCTGGGCGCCCTGGTGTCGGGTCCGCCGGTGGGCATCGGCATCCTGTCGGCCGGCATCATCCTGGCCATCATGATCATCCCGTTCATCGCCTCGGTGATGCGCGACGTCTTCGAGGTCACGCCGCCCCTGCTCAAGGAATCGGCCTACGGCCTGGGCGCGACCACCTGGGAGGTGGTCTCCAAAGTGGTGCTGCCCTATACCAAGGCCGGCGTCATCGGCGGCATCATGCTGGGACTGGGCCGCGCGCTGGGCGAGACCATGGCCGTGACCTTCGTCATCGGCAACATGAACCAGCTCAACTCGCTGTCGGTCTTCGAGGCCGCCAACAGCATCACCTCGGCGCTGGCCAACGAATTCGCCGAAGCCGGCGCCGGCCTGCACCAGGCGGCGCTGATGTACCTCGGCCTGGTGCTGTTCTTCATCACCTTCGTCGTCCTGACGCTGTCGAAGGTGCTGCTGCAGCGCATGAAGAAGAGCGAAGGAACCAAATCGTGAGCACCGCCGAGAGACTCCTCGCCGCCCGCCGGCTCGACGAGACGCGCGCGGCGCGGTTCGCCAGCCGCAAGCGCGTCAACCAGGTCGCCCTGACGCTGTCGCTGCTGGCGATGGCCTTCGGCGTGTTCTGGCTCATGTGGATCCTGTGGGAGACGCTGCGCCAGGGCATCGGCGGCATCGCGCTGGCGACCTTCACCGAGATGACGCCGCCGCCCAACGAGGCGGGCGGCATCGCCAACGCGATCTTCGGCTCGCTGGTGATGGTCGGCCTGGCCACCTTCGTCGGCACGCCGATCGGCATCATGGCCGGCATCTACCTGGCCGAGTACGACCCCAAGGGCTGGCTGTCGTCGCTCACGCGCTTCGTCAACGACATCCTGCTGTCGGCGCCCTCGATCGTGATCGGCCTGTTCGTCTATGCCGTCGTGGTGGCGTACTTCAAGACCTTCTCGGGTCTGGCCGGCGCGCTGGCGCTGGCGCTCATCGTGATCCCGGTGGTCATCCGCACGACCGAGAACATGTTGCAGCTGGTGCCGCCGGGCCTGCGCGAGGCGGCCTACGCCCTGGGCACGCCGAAGTGGAAGGTGATCATGAGCATCACGCTGCGCGCGGCCCGCGCCGGCGTCGTCACCGGCATCCTGCTGGCCGTCGCCCGCATCGCCGGCGAGACCGCGCCGCTGCTGTTCACCGCGCTCAACAACCAGTTCTGGACCGCCGACGTCAGCCAGCCGATGGCCAGCCTGCCGGTGACGATCTTCAAGTTCGCGATGAGTCCCTACGAGAACTGGCAGAAGCTGGCCTGGGCCGGGGTCTTCCTGATCACCGCCGCCGTGCTGGGCCTCAACATCCTCGCGCGCGTGCTGACGCGCTCCAAACACTAGCCACCGATCGGCGCAGCCATCATGCCCACCACCCTCGCTTCCCCTCCCGTGCGTTCGAAGATCTCGGTCAAGGACCTGAACTTCTACTATGGCAAGTTCCACGCCCTCAAGGGCATCAACCTCGAGATCCCCGAGAACAAGGTGACGGCCTTCATCGGCCCGTCGGGCTGCGGCAAGTCGACCCTGCTGCGCACCTTCAACCGCATGTTCGAGCTCTATCCCGAGCAGCGCGCCGAAGGCGTGATCTCGGTCGACGGCGAGAACCTGCTGACCTCCAAGCAGGACGTGGCGCTGATCCGCGCCAAGGTCGGCATGGTGTTCCAGAAGCCGACGCCGTTCCCGATGTCGATCTACGACAACATCGCCTTCGGCGTGAAGCTGTTCGAGAACCTCAGCGCGAGCGACATGGACGACCGCGTGGAGTGGGCGCTCAAGAAGGCGGCGCTGTGGACCGAGGTGCGCGACAAGCTGCAGCAGAGCGGCTCCGGCCTCTCGGGCGGCCAGCAGCAGCGCCTGTGCATCGCGCGCGGCATCGCCATCAAGCCCGAGGTGCTGCTGCTCGACGAACCATGTTCGGCGCTCGACCCGATCTCCACCGGCAAGGTCGAGGAGCTGATCGCCGAGCTCAAGAGCGACTACACCGTGGTCATCGTGACGCACAACATGCAGCAGGCGGCGCGCTGCAGCGACTACACGGCCTACATGTACCTCGGCGACCTGATCGAGTTCGGCCAGACCGAGCAGATGTTCTTCAAGCCGCAGCGCAAGGAGACCGAGGACTACATCACCGGCCGCTTCGGATGAGCTCGGCTCACCCCCAGTCTTCGCGCACTTCGTGTCGCTTTCGCCAACCCCCTTGCAGGGGGCAGCACCAGCGGCCCGGCAGAGCCGGTTCCGCGGTGTTCCTCGCAAAGACAACGTGCTGATTCAGGAGCATTGTCATGACAGAAAAACATCTTTCCAGCCAGTTCGACAGCGAGCTCAATGGCGTGTCGTCGCGCGTGATGGAGCTCGGCGGCATGGTGGAGTCGCAGATCCACCAGGCGGTCTATGCGCTGTCGGAGTTCGACGCTGAGGCCGCCGACCGCGTGGTGGAGACCGAGGTGCGCGTCAATGCGATGGAGATGGAGATCGACCGCGAGCTCTCCTCGATCATCGCGCGCCGCCAGCCGACCGCGCGTGACCTGCGCCTGCTGATCGCCATCTCCAAGACCACCGCCAACCTCGAGCGCGTGGGCGACGAGGCCCACAAGATCGCCCGCATGGTGAAGTCGATCATCGAGAGCGGCGCGGCGCGCGCCCTGCCATCGACCGAGCTGCGCATCGCCGCCGACCTGGCCTCGGGCCTGCTGCGCAAGGCGCTCGATGCCTTCGCCCGGCTCGACACCGCCGCGGCGCTGTCGATCCTGAAGGAGGACGACCAGATCGACCAGGAGTTCGACGGTTTCGTGCGCAAGCTCGTCACCTACATGATGGAGGACCCGCGCACCATCTCGGCCAGTCTCGACCTGCTGTTCCTGGCCAAGGCCATCGAGCGCATCGGCGACCACGCCAAGAACATCGCCGAATTCATCATCTACATCGTCAAGGGCGCCGACGTGCGCCACACGTCGATGGCCGAGATCGAATCGGCGCTCGAATAGGTCGAACGCCGGCCCCAGTCCCTGCATGCCGGTCGCGCGAGCGCCGGACAATCCGAGCCATGAAAAAACCACGTGTCCTGATCGTCGAAGACGAGTCCTCGATCGCCGAGCTGATCGCGGTCAACCTGCGCCACAACGGGTTCGAGCCGATCTGGGCGGAAGACGGCGCGGCGGCGCAGCGCGAGATCGACACCCTGGCGCCCGACCTGATCCTGCTCGACTGGATGCTGCCGGGGCAGAGCGGGCTGCAGCTCGCGCGCCAGTGGCGCAAGGAAGCCCGCACCAAGGCGATCCCGATCGTCATGCTCACCGCGCGCGGCGACGAACCCGACAAGGTGGCCGGCCTGGACGCCGGCGCCGACGACTACATCACCAAGCCGTTCTCCACGCAGGAGATGCTCGCGCGCATCCGCGCCGTGCTGCGGCGCCGCGCGCCGGTGCTGCCGGACGAGCGCGTCGTCATCGGCGACCTGGTGCTCGACACCGCGACGCACCGCGTGACCTGGCAGGGCGCTCCGCTGAAGGTGGGACCGACCGAGTTCAAGCTGCTGTGCTATCTCATGCAGCACGCCGAGCGCGTGCACAGCCGCTCGCAGCTGCTGGACAACGTCTGGGGCGACCACGTCTACATCGAGGAGCGCACGGTCGACGTGCACGTCAAGCGCCTGCGCGAGTCGCTGGGCAGCGCCGCGCCGATGGTCGAGACCGTGCGCGGCGCCGGCTACCGCCTGACGGCGCAGGTCACGGTTTGAATCCCGGCCGCGCGACGCCCGGCGCGGTCCACCCCGGATAATCGAGCGTCATGCCGTTTCGCATCGCACTCTTCCTTCTGGCGACGCTGGCCGGCACGGTCCTGGTCGGACTCACGGCCGGCTGGTGGCGGGCCGGCTGGGGCGCCTGGGCCGGCGCGGCGCTCTGGTTCGCGCTCGACGCGGTGCGCGCGCGACGGCTGCTCGCCGTGCTGCGCACGGATGTCCGCGGCCTGCCGACGCGTGGCGCCGGCATCTGGGGCGAGCTGGCCGAGCGCATCCGCAAGCTGCTGCGCGAGCGCGAGCAGCAGACCCGCCAGGCCGAGGAGCGCCTGCAGGAATTCCTCGCCGCCATCCAGGCCTCGCCCAATGGCGTGGTGCTGCTCGACGCGCAGGGGCGCATCGAGTGGAGCAACCAGACGGCCGCCGGCCACCTGGGCATCGACGCCGACCGCGACCTGCTCCAGCACCTGTCCAACCTGGTGCGCGATCCAGCCTTCGTGGCCTATCTCGCCTCGCACAACTACAGCCGCGACGTCGTGATCGACGCCACCTACGCGCGCCACGGCGCGGGGCACCAGCCGTTGCGCCTGTCGGTGCAGGCGCATCCCTATGCCGGCAACCGCCGCATGCTGCTGACGCGCGACATCACCTCGCTGGAGCAGGCCGAAGCCATGCGGCGCGATTTCGTGGCCAACGTGTCGCACGAGATCCGCACGCCGCTGACGGTGCTGGCGGGCTTCGTCGAGACATTGCAGAACCTGCCGCTCGAAGCCGACGAGCGCGCCCGCTACCTGGCGTTGATGGCGCAGCAGTCGCATCGCATGGAGACGCTGGTCAACGACCTGCTGACGCTGTCGCGCCTGGAGGGCAGCGCCGCGCCCAAGGTCGGGCAGTGGACGCGCGTGCGGGCCCTGCTGGCGCAATGCGAGGACGAGGCGCGCGGATTGTCGAGCCGGCTCTCGCCCGTGAACGCGCACCGGCTGGTGTTCGACCTGCAGGACGACGCCGAGATCGCCGGCGCGCCGACCGAACTGCAGAGCGCCATGTCCAACCTCGTGAGCAACGCCATCCGCTACACCCCCGGGGGCGGCGAGGTGGTGGTGAGCTGGCGGGTGCTGGGCGACGGCCGGGGCGAATACGCGGTGCGCGACAGCGGTCCTGGCATCGCGGCCGAACACATCCCGCGCCTGACCGAGCGCTTCTATCGCGTCGATCGCAGTCGTTCGCGGGAGACCGGCGGCACCGGTCTGGGGCTGGCGATCGTGAAGCACGTGGCGCAGCGCCATGGGGCCGAGCTGCGGATCGAGAGCACGGTCGGCAAGGGCTCGCGCTTCGTGCTGCTGTTCCCGGCCAGCCGCCTGCGCCCGCTGCGGCCGGCGCTGGTGGCCACCGCGCCAGCGGTCAGCGCGCTCGCCTGAGCGTGCGCCAGAGCAGGGCGGCGAACAGCAACGCCGTGGCGGCCAGCGCCAGCGCGCTCATGAGCCAGAAGGCCAGCGGCGACTGCATCGCGCCCCAGGGGCCGAACCCGCGATAGGCCAGCACGTAGCTGCCACCCAGGCCGACCCCCCAGAGCAGGCCGCAATACAGGATCAGCGGCACCACGGTGATGCGATAGCAGCGCAGCACGAACACGCACAGCGTCTGCACGGCATCGGCCAGGTGGTAGGCGGCGGTCGCCAGCAGCAGGGTCGCCGCCAGCGCGACGACGGCGGGCCGGTCGGAGTACACGCCCGCGATCGGCCAGCGCAGCGCGACCATCGCCGCCGCCCAGAGCAGGGCGCACAGCAGGGTCAGCTCGACCCCGCGCCGGCAGGCCTGCCGCGCCCCGGCGGCATCGCCGGCGCCGAGCCAGAAACTCACGCGCGCGCTGGTCGCGATGGCGAGCGAGAGCGGGAACATGTAGGCCACGGCGGTGAGGTTGGAGGCGATCTGGTGCGCCGCCGAGGCGACCGTGCCCAGGCGCGCGATGAACAGCGCCATCAGCGTGAACGAGGTGACCTCCACCAGCACGGCCAGGGCCGCGGGCACGCCCAGACGGGCGAACTGCGCCAGCGCGCGCCAGTCGGGCGCCTCGAGACGCCGCCAGAGGTCGTAGGGGGCGTAGAACGACTCGCGCCGCAGCACCACGACCGCGCAGGCCAGCATGGTCCAGTTGACCACCAGCGTGGCCCAGCCGCAGCCGGCCAGGCCCTGGGCCGGCACGCCGGCGCCGCCGAAGGTCAGCCAGATCGACAGCGGCAGCTTGATGACCAGCGCGCCGAGCTGCAGCCACGTGACGAGCCGCGGCTTGCCCAGGCTCTGGTTGAGCGTGCCGAAGATCCGGAACAGCAGCGCCGGCGGCAGCGCGAAGGCCAGGATGGCGAGATAGCGCTCGACGTCGCCGCGCATCGACGCCGGCACCTCGGTCCAGCGCAGCAGCGGGGCAGGCATCCACAGCACCGCCATGCCCACGACGATGGCGATGGCGCAGACATAGAGCGACTGGCGCACCGAGCGCCCGACCTCGGTCGTGCGGCGCCCGCCATGCAGCTCGGCCCAGACCGGCAGCAATGCCTGCACCAGGCCCATGAGCGAGACGAAGACGCTGATGAAGATGGCCGAGCCCACCGACAGCGCGGCCAGCGCGCCTTCGGCATAGCGTCCGGCCACGATGGTGTCGGTGACGCCGAAGGCCATCACCGCGAGCTGGCCGACCAGCACGGTGCCGGCGTGGCCGGCGATCAGGCGGCGTTCGCTCGCGCGCGGCGTGGCGGGGTCGACCGTCACGGGCCGCTGCGCTGGTAGAGCAGCAGGTCGTCGCTGGCGCTGCTCGGGCGGCGCAGGGTGCCCACCAGGCGCCAGCGATCGAAGCTGGCGACGTCCTTCAGGCGGGTGATGGCATCGGGACCGACCACCATCCAGCCGCAGGCGGTGTCGGGCACCAGCGGCCGCAGGTCGAAATTGCCATGGTGGCGCAGGGCCGCGATCTGCGCGCGTCCGACGCCGAGCAGGGCCAGGCAGGTCGGCGGGCGCTCGGCGCGCGATGCGCCGTCGGCGCCCTCGATGCGCTCGGCGATGGCCCGGACCTGCGGCGCATAGCTCAGGGCGTAGTCGAGCGAGGGCAGCCACAGCGTGGTGCCCAGCAGCCAGCACAGCGCCGCGCCGCCACTGGGCAGCACCAGCGACTTCCACAGCGCGGCGCGATGGCGCCCGCTGCGCCAGCGCACCAGCCAGCACCAGGCCAGCGTCGCCGCGATGGCGAAGAGCAATGTCAGCCACGAGAACTGCGGCACGAAGCCCGGCGTCAGGCGCGCGACGCTGGCCGCCATCTTGGGCGGCGTGCCGGTCTGCATGGCGATCCAGTAGCCCCAGATGATGACGGCGGCGCTGCTGAAGAAGAGCAGGGTGAACCAGTCGACCAGGGCCGCCACGCTGCGCCGCAGGGTCGGCAGGGCGAACGCGGCCAGCGTGGCCACGGCCGGCAGGCCCAGCAGCAGCGAGCGATCGGAGAAATCGGTGGTCCAGGTCGCCGCCAGCGGGACCGCCAGGAACAGCAGGGGCAGCGCCAGGTGGCGCGCGGCCAGCTGGCGGCGCCAGCGCCAGAGCGTCCACACCACCAGCGGCCAGGCCGGCCAGGTGAACCACAGCATCAGCTTGGCCAGGCTGCGCAGGTCGGAGCCGAGCGACTTGTCCGCGCGCAGGCCCGGCAGCACGATCTGCCATCGCCACAGGCCCAGCAGCGCCGCCAGCCCTGCGGCCACCAGGGCGGTGCCGGCGATCCAGCGCAAGGTGCCCGCGGGATGGAGCGGCGCCTCGCGCGTGATGTCGGCGTAGAGCGTGGTGGTGTCGGTCAGGCGCCGGGCATGGCGACGGCGGTCGATGGCCACCACCAGCAGGCTGCCCAGTCCGAGCGCCAGCGCCACGGTCGGTGCGCCGCTCAGGGTCAGGCCGAGCAGGCCCGCCACGGTGGCGCCCAGCGCGCCGCGCCGGTGGTAGGGCCAGGCGGCGACGCCATAGAACAGCCAGGCGGCGAAGAAGAGCTGCGTCAGCGCCGGCGTGGTCTCGTGGCCGAGCTGGGCCAGTCCGAGGCAGGCGATCAGGGCCAGCAGCGCGCCATCGGCGATGGCGCGCGCGTAGTCGGTCGGTTGGGCCTCGCCCCCGAAGGCGAAGGCCACGGGTTGCGCATCGGGCGTGCGCGCCAGGTGGTAGACCGCATACCAGGTGGCCGAGAACGCACCCCAGAGCAGCAGCGCGAAGGCGATGCGCACGGCCAGGTCGGGCGTGATCCAGGCTGGCGCGATCTTGATCGCCAGCGCGCCGAACCAGTACGGGAAGAGCGCCGGCGTGTCGGGCCGCAGGCCGAGCAGCAGCGGGTCGAACCAGCGCGCCAGGCCCTCGGAGGTCCGTGCCAGTTCGGCCATGTAGCCATAGCTGGCGATGTCGGCGCTCTTCCAGGGGCCACGGCCGAGCAGGCCGGGCATCAGGTACGCGGCGCACAGCAGCAGCAGGGCGATGCGCGGCATCCGGCGTACGGCACTCTGGGCAACGATCGCGGGCGTGGGCTGGCTCAAGACGAAGGACGGGGAGGGGGGATCGGGAATGAAAAAGGGCAGCGCGGTAAACCGGGCTGCCCTCGACTGGAAGCGATCGCCTTACTTGGCGACGGCGCCGGTGGTCTTGCCGAAGCGGTTGCGGAACTTCTCGACGCGACCGCCCATGTTGTCCACCGACTTCTGCGTGCCGGTGTAGAAGGGGTGCGACTCGCTCGTGGTGTCGAGCTTGAACAGCGGCAGTTCGCGGCCGTCGTCGGTGGTGCCCATCTCCTTGGTGTTCGCGCACGAACGGGTCACGAACTTGAAGCCGTTCGACATGTCGACGAACAGGACTTCGCGGTAATTCGGGTGGATGCCTTGCTTTGCCATGATGTTTTCCTTGCGGGATCGATGCGAGAGCCACAAGCCGGCGATCGTGGTGATCGCAAACTGTCCCTGGAAGGGGCGGGGCGGACCTGCCCTGCTGCACTTTTCGCGGAGCCGCCGATTATCGCATACTGGACGAATATGAATGCGCCTTCACTCCGCGTCGGTCTCGTCGGCTATGGCTTCGCGGGCCAGACTTTCCATGCGCCCGTGCTGGCGTCCGTGCCGGGCCTGTCGCTGGTCGCCGTCGCCAGCTCGAAACCCGAACGCGTCCATGCCGACTGGCCCGATGTCGCCGTCGCGCCCGATGCCGACGCGCTGTATGCCCGCGACGACATCGATCTGGTGGTGATCGCCGCGCCCAACGAGGCCCATCACCCACTGGCCGCGGCGGCGCTGCGCGCCGGCAAGCACGTGGTGGTGGACAAGCCCTTCGTACTCGACGCGGCGCAGGCGCGCGAGCTCGCGGACCTGGCGCGGGTCCGGGGCCGCGTGCTGTCGGTCTACCAGAACCGCCGCCACGATGCCGACTTCCTGACCCTGCGCGACCTGCTCGCGAGCGGGACGCTGGGCCGGCCGGTGTACTTCGAATCGCACTTCGACCGCTTCCGCCCCGAGGTGCGCGAGCGCTGGCGCGAGCGGGACGTGCCGGGCGCGGGCCTGTGGCTGGACCTGGGTTCGCACCTGGTCGACCAGGCCGTCCAGCTCTTCGGCCGCCCCGACGGCCTGCGGCTGGACACCGCCGCCCTGCGCGACGGCGCCGTGGTCGAGGATCACTTCCACGCCGTGCTGCGTTACGACACGGGTCCGAGCGCTCCGCTGCGCGTCGTGCTCCACGCCACCACGCTCGCCGCCCACGCCGCGCCGCGCTATGTCCTGCACGGCACCAAGGGCAGCTATGTGAAGCACGGCGTCGATCCGCAGGAGGACGCGTTGCGCGCCGGCCAGCGTCCCGGCGCCGACGACTGGGGCGTCGATCCGCAGCCCGGCGAGCTCAAGGTCGCGGCCTTCGAGAACTGGTTCGCCGACCACACCGTGCCCAATCGCCGCGGCAACTACGCCGACTACTACGCCGCCATCCGCGATGCCATCCACGGCACCGGCCCCAACCCCGTCCCCCCCGAACAGGCCATCGAACTCATGGAACTCCTCGACGAGGGCCGCCGCAGCGCCGCGACAGCGCAAGCGCAAAACCGATCCTCCATCCCAACAGCCCCATGAAAAAAAGCCCGTCGCAAGACGGGCTTTTTTCGTTGGTGGACACCGAGGAACCGGCTTCGCCGGGCCTCCGGTGTCGCCCCCTGCAAGGGGGTAGGCGAAGCGACACGAAGTGCGCGGAGACTGGGGGTCAGCCGCCGCGCCTCATCATGTCGAAGAACTCCACGTTCGTCTTCGTCGCCTTCATGTTCTTGAGCATCAGCTCCATCGACTCGATCTCGTCCATGTTGTACATGAGCTGGCGCAGGATGCGGGTCTTCTGCAGGATCTCCGGCGCGAGCAGCAGTTCCTCGCGGCGCGTGCCGCTGCGGTTGAGCTGGATCGACGGGAACACGCGCTTCTCGTAGAGCCGGCGATCGAGGTGGATCTCGGAGTTGCCGGTGCCCTTGAACTCCTCGAAGATCACCTCGTCCATGCGGCTGCCGGTGTCGATCAGCGCGGTGCCGATGATGGTGAGCGAGCCGCCTTCCTCGACATTGCGGGCCGCGCCCAGGAAGCGCTTGGGACGCTGCAGCGCGTTGGAATCGACGCCGCCGGTGAGCACCTTGCCCGACGAGGGCACGACGTTGTTGTAGGCGCGGGCGAGACGGGTGATCGAGTCCAGCAGGATCACCACGTCCTTCTTGAGTTCGACCAGCCGCTTGGCGCGCTCGATCACCATCTCGGCGACGTGCACGTGGCGGGCGGCGGGCTCGTCGAAGGTCGAGGCGATGACCTCGCCCTTGACGGTGCGCTGCATCTCGGTCACTTCCTCGGGCCGCTCGTCCACCAGCAGCACCATCATGTGCACCTCGGGATAGTTGGCGCTGATGGCGTGGGCGATGTGCTGCATCATGACCGTCTTGCCGCTCTTGGGCGGCGCCACCAGCAGGGCGCGCTGGCCCTTGCCGATGGGGGCGATGATGTCGATGATCCGGCCGGTGATGTTCTCGTCGCCCTTGATGCCGTCGCGCTCGAGCTTCATCTGCTCCTTGGGGAACAGCGGCGTCAGGTTCTCGAACATCACCTTGTGCTTGTTCTGCTCCGGCGGGCCGCCGTTGACGGCGTCGAGCTTGGTCAGCGCGAAGTAGCGCTCGCCGTCCTTGGGCGTGCGTACCTCGCCCTCGACCATGTCGCCGGTGTGCAGGTTGAAGCGGCGCACCTGGCTTGGCGAGATGTAGATGTCGTCGGTGCTGGCGGTGAAGCTGGTGTCGGGGCTGCGCAGGAAACCAAAGCCGTCGGGCAGGATTTCGAGCACGCCGTCGGCGAAGACCTGTTCACCGGCCTTCGCGCGCTTCTTGATGATCGCGAACATCAGCTCCTGCTTGCGCATGCGGCCGGTGTTTTCGATCTCAAGGGCCTCGGCCTGCTTGAGGACTTCAGACACGTGGAGTGCCTTGAGTTCGTTTAAGTGCATGGAGTGACCCCTCGCGGGGGCAATGTCGAACGGGAAACGGGGGGAGGTTCGGGAAGAGGCGAGAACGGCCTCGGGAACCGGGGAACTCAAACCGGGCGAGCCGGTGATCTGTTCGAGATTATGACAGGAAAACCAAGGCGGCCACCGCGTTGCGCGGGTGGCCACCGCTCTGGAACGCTCAGGCCAGCTGCTGGTCGATGAAGGCGGTCAGCTGGGCCTTGCTCATGGCGCCGACCTTGGTGGCGGCGAGCTGGCCGTCCTTGAAGATCATCAGCGTCGGGATGCCGCGGATGCCGAACTTGGCCGGGATGTCGCGGTTCTCGTCGACGTTCATCTTGGCGATCTGCAGCTTGCCCTTGTAGGTGTTGGACACCTCGTCGAGGATCGGGGCGATCATCTTGCAGGGGCCGCACCACTCGGCCCAGTAGTCCACCAGCACGGGCTGGCCGGACTTGAGCACGTCGGCTTCGAAAGAGGAGTCGGAGATGTGTTTGATGAGTTCGCTGGCCATGGTGTCAGTCCTTGAAGCGCTGGAGGTACGGACCCGCACGGGTACCGCTAAAGTGCGGTTCATTGTGACAGAAAGGTCCCGACCGGCGCACGTCGCAAGGCACTGCTGCGACTATGGGCGCCATGGAGGGAACCGGGCTGGAAATGCCGGGGTCCGCCCCCAGATGGCCGCCCGGATCCGGGTGCCATCGCCGTCCTTCCACGCAGACCCGCCACCCGGATCCCCGCCCTCCGACCCATGACTCCCACTTCCCCCGTCCATCCCGTGCAGGCGCTCTGGTCCGACCCCGAACGGGGTCTGGTGACGCGCATCGAAGCGATCATGGAGCGCCATGGCGCGCGGCCCGCGCGCTGCGTCGTGCTGGTGCCGTACGCGCAGCTCATCGGCGTGGCCGGCGCGATGTGGGCGGGCTGCGCGACCACCGGGGCGCCGCCGCGCTTCGAGACCACGCGCAACTGGGCCCGCGCCGCTGGCGACTTCACGCCGGCGCCGCACGATCTGGTCTTCGACATGGCGCGCGACCTGGTCGCCGCGCAGGCGCTGCTGGCGCAGACGAGCTTCGGCGCCGACAAGCAGATGCTCGCCGGCAGCCTGGTCGAGCTGGCCTACCAGCTCGCGCCGCTCGCCGCCGCGCGCCACCCCGATGCGCGCACCGCCTGGATGCTGGAGCTGCAGTCGGCATTGCGCATCGAAGGCGACGCCGAATGGTTCAAGACCGAGGGCGCGCTGAATGCCATCGCGCTGGCCTGGGTGGCCAACACGGCCTATCCCACCGACGTGCTGCTGCGCGGGCCCGGGGCCACGCATGTCGACCTGCTGATCGTGCTGGAGGGCCTGCAGGCCGATCCGCTGGCGCTCGCCCTGTGCGAGCTGTGGGGCGAGGCCGCCGAGCGCATCCCGTTCCCGACCTGCGAGGCGCCGGGCGGGCCCGCCGCGCTGCATGCCGCAGCCGATCCGCAGGACGAGGCCGAGCGCGCGGCGGCCTGCGTGATGCGCTGGCTGGCCGAGGGCCACGCGGCCGTCGCGCTGGTCGCCACCGACCGCGTGCTGACGCGCCGGATCGCCGCGCAGCTGCAGTCCCTGGGCGTGCCCACGCACGACGAGACCGGCTGGAAGCTCTCCACCACCCGCGCCGCGGCGACGCTGATGGGCGCCTTGCGGGCCTGCGCGCGCGAGGCCTCGAGCGACGAGGTGCTCGACTGGCTCAAGAGCACCGGCGATCTGCCGGCCGGCGAGGTCGACGCGCTGGAGACGCGCCTGCGCCGCGAGGGCCTGCGCGAGTGGCGGCGCTGGTCGCGTGCCATCGGCGCGGGCACGCGGGACGAGGACGAGCCGCTGCGCCGCCTGACGCTCGCCATCGACGCGCGTCGCGCCGGGCTGTCGAAGGCGCGCTCGCTCGACGACTGGCTGCGCGACCTGCGCCGGCTGCTGGAGGCGACGGCGGCCTGGGACGCGCTGGCCGCCGACGCGGCCGGCGCCGGCGTCGTGACGGCGCTGTGGCTGGACGCCGATGCCGAAGCCGAGCCGGAGCCCGGCGCGACGGCCGCCGGGGGCGCGGACGGTCCGGCCGCCGGCGCCGTCCACCGGCTCTCCGAGGGCCGCTTCACCCTGGGCGAGTTCACCGGCTGGGTGCGTGACGTGCTCGAGGCCGGCAGCTTCGTGCCGCCGGCCGGCGGGGCCGCGTCGCATGTCATCGTGCTGCCGATGCAGCAGCTCCTCGGGCGCGCCTTCGATGCCGTGGTGATGCCCGGCTGCGACGAACGTCGCCTGCCGGCCGCGCCCGAGCCGTCCGGTGCCTGGACCGCGGCGCAGCGCCTGGCGCTGGGCCTGCCGTCGCGCGACGCGCTCGAGGCCGCGCAGCGCGCCGCCTGGGCCATGGCGCTGTGCCAGCCGCGCTGCGACCTGCTCTGGCGCCGCGCGGACGCGACCGGCGAGCCGATGCGGCCGAGCGCGCTGCTGCAGGCCTTGCGACTGGATGGTGGCGCGATCGACGGCGCCGACCCCCGGGTCGCCGATGCCATCGCCGTGCGCCCGACGATGCGCCCGGCGCCCAGCGGCGCCGAGCTGCCGCTGGCCACCATCTCCACCAGCGTCTACGAGGACCTGCGCCGCTGCCCCTATCGCTTCTTCGCGTTGCGCCAGCTCGGCCTGCGCAACGCCGACGAGATCGACTCCCAGGTCGACAAGCGCGACTTCGGCAACTGGCTGCATGCCGTGCTCGGCCACTTCCACGAGGCCCTGCGCCAGGCGACCGGCCTCGACCGGAGCGGGCGCCTGGGCCTGATGGAGGACGCGGCGGCGCGCGCGACGCGCGAGGCGGGACTGGGCGCGGCCGAGTTCCTGCCGTTCGCCGCCGCCTGGCCGGCGGTGCGCGACGGCTACCTCGACTGGCTGCGCGCGCACGAGGCCACCGGGGCCGAATTCGTCGAGTCCGAGCCATGGATGAGCCAGCCGCTGGGACCGCTCCGACTGGTCGGCCGCCTCGACCGCATCGACCGCACCAGCGATGGCCGGGCCTTCGTCATCGACTACAAGACCGAAGCCCCCAAGACCACCGACGACCGCGTCAAGGACCCGGCCGAGGACACCCAGCTCGCGTTCTATGCCGCCCTGATGGCCGACGACACCCTGCGCGCGGCCTATGTCAACGTCGGCGAGCGGGCGCCGGGGACGAAGACGGTCGAGCAGCTCGACGTCGTCGCCGCGCGCGATGCGCTGGTGACCGGGCTGATGGACGACTTCGCCCGCATCGCCGATGGCGCCCCGCTGCCGCCGCTCGGCGAGGGCGCGGTCTGCGAGCACTGCGATGCCCGCGGGCTGTGCCGCCGCGATTCCTGGAGCGACGAGGCCGTCGCCACGGCGCCGCAGGGCCCGGGCGGCCTGGCGGTGGCGGAGGCGATCGCGCCGGTCGATCCGGCCGCCGCGGCGCAGCCCGCGGCACCCGAGGACCTGCCGGTCGCGGCCGCGCCGGCCTACGAGCACAACGGCGCTCCGGTGGCGCGCGAGGCCTTCTACCGCATCGCCTGCGACCCGCGCCGCAATGTGGCGGTGGAGGCCTGCGCCGGCGCCGGCAAGACCTGGATGCTGGTCTCGCGCATCATCCGCGCGCTGCTGGAGGAGGGCGAGGGCGCCTGCGAACCGCACGAGATCCTGGCCATCACCTTCACCCGCAAGGCCGCCGGCGAGATGGGCGCGCGGCTCGACCAGTGGCTCGCGCAGTTCGCCGGCCAGACGCCCGAGGCGCTCGCGGTCGAGCTGGTGCTGCGCGGCATGGCGCCGGCCGCCGCCGCCGCCGCCGCGCCCCGCCTGAAGGGGCTGTACCGCCGGTTGCTCGACGGCGGGCGACCGGTGCAGTTCCGCACCTTCCACGCCTGGTTCGCCGGACTGGTGCGCAATGCGCCGATCGCCGCCCTGACGGCGCTCGGCCTGCCGGCGCACTACGAGCTGCTGGAGGACGACGCCGAGGCGCGCGGCCATGCCTGGCGACCGTTCTTCGAGGCCGTGGCCGCCGATGCCGACGCGCTCGCCGACTATCGCGCCCTGGTCGCCACGCATGGGCGCTCGCAGATCGCCAAGGCGCTCGGCGAGGCCCTGACGCGGCGCGTGGAGTTCGGCCTGTCCGATCCGGCCACGGCGGTGCAGCCCTTCGGCGTGCTGCATCCGTCGCTCGACGGCCTGCGCGAGCCGGTCGACGCGCTGGCCACTGAGGCCGCGCGGCGCGAGTGGCTGGCCCGCGCCGCCGCGCTCGGCCGCGAGGCCAACAAGACGCCGCAGAAGGCGGCCGAGGCGATCGTCGAAGTCTTCGGCGACGGCGTGCCTGCCCGCGAGGCCGGCGCGGGCGTGCTGGCGCGGCTGCGCAAGGCCTTCTTCGTCGCCACCGAGGACCGGCTGACCAACCACCTGCGCAAGTACGAGGCCGCCCAGGCCGCCGAGGCCGAACTGCAGGTGCTGTGCGCGGCCCAGGCCCAGCACGCCGCCTGGTGCTACCAGCAGCGCATGACGCGGCTCACGCGGCTGCTGATCGAGGCCTTCTCCGAAGTCAAGCGCCGGCACGGCTGGATCGACATGAACGACATCGAGCAGGCCGCGCAGCTGCTGCTGGGCCAGTCGGCGCTGTCGGGCTGGGTGCAGGAGCGGCTCGACGCGCGCGTCGCGCACCTGCTGATCGACGAGTTCCAGGACACCAATCCGCTGCAGTGGCAGGCGCTGCATGCCTGGCTGAGCGGCTACAGCGGGGCCGGGGCGCGGCCGCCGGGCGTGTTCATCGTCGGCGATCCCAAGCAGAGCATCTATCGCTTCCGGCGCGCCGAGCCGCAGGTGTTCATCGCCGCCAAGCATTTCGTGCGCGCCGGACTCGGCGGCGAGCTGCTCAGCTGCGACCACACGCACCGCAACGCGCGGCGCGTCGTCGGCCTGGTCAACCATGCGATGCGGGCGGCGCAGGAGCGCGAGGAGTTCGAGGGCTTCCGCGACCACAGCACGCAGCGCGACGATGCCGGCGCCGTGCAGAAGCTGCCGGCCATCGCCCGCGATGCCGTGACGGCGCCTGACGAGCCCGATGGCGGCGACGACGACGGCGCCGGCGGACTGCGCTGGCGTGACAGCCTCACCACGCCGCGCGTGCTGCCCGAGACGCGACTGCTGCAGCTCGAGTGCGAGCAGGCCGCGCGCTGGATCGCCGCGCGCATCGCCGAGGGCGTGGCGCCGGCGGAGATCATGGTGCTGGCGCGCCGGCGCAGTCGCCTGGCCGCCATGCAGGAGGCCCTGCGGGCCCGGCGCATCGCCACCGAGCAACCCGAGAAGAACGACCTGCACGACGCGCCGGAGATCCAGGACCTGATCGCGCTGGTCGATGCGCTGGTGTCGCCATCGCACGACCTGTCGCTGGCGCGGGCCCTGAAGTCGCCGCTGTTCGGCCTCGACGACGCGATGCTGGTGGCGCTGGCGTTGCGCCAGCGCGCCCGGCCGGGTGCCAGCTGGTCGGCACTGCTGGGGCTGGAGGAGCCGATGGCGGGCGACGTGGCCGGCGGTGCGTCCGGGCCCGCCGTGTCCGCCGTGCCCGCCGAGCATGCCGGGGGTGTGGCGGCCGATGGCGACGACCGGCCCGGTTCCGGGTCCGGCATGGGTCCCGGCGCCGACGACATGCCCGACTTCAGCGACCGGCCCGATTTCGTCGAGCCCTTCGACACCGCCGAGCGCGAGGAGGCCGTCATCGATTTCGATTTCGACGATGCGGCGCAGGACGAGCAGGATGTCGACCGGGGGCTCCCGGATGTTCCCGGCGCCGCCATGGCGCCGGCCGATCCGGCGCTGCCGCCGCTGCCGCCCGCGCTCGCCGCCGTCGCGCCGGTGCTGCTGCGCTGGCGCGGCTGGCTGCGCGCGCTGCCGCCGCACGATGCCCTCAGCGCCATCTACGAGGACGGCGACGTGCTGGCGCGCTTCGGCGCCGCCGCGCCGCCGACCCTGCGCGAGGGCACGCTGGCCAACCTGCGCAGCCTGCTGGGTGCCGCGCTGGACATCGAGGGCGGACGTTTCGCCACGCCCTATGCGCTGGTGCGGGCGTTGCGCGCGGGTGGCGTGCGCGCCCCGGCGGTGTCGGGCCCGGAGGCGGTGCGACTGCTGACCGTGCACGGCGCCAAGGGGCTCGAAGCCGATCACGTGCTGATGCTCGACTGCGACGCCGCCGCGCCACGGGCCCAGACCATGGGCGTGCTGATCGAGTGGAAGGGCGACCAGGCGCGTCCCGGCCGCTTCGTCTTCGTGGCCAGCGAGAAGACCCCGCCGGCCTGCGCCGCGACCCTGCTGCGCGACGAGCAGGCCGCGCGCCTGCGCGAGGAGCTCAACGGGCTCTATGTCGCCACCACGCGGGCACGCGACCGGCTGGTGCTGTCGTCGGTGCAGCCGGCGCGGGCCGCCGAGGGCAGCTGGTGGCTGCGCCTGCAGGACCAGTGCGAGCCCGTGGCCGCGCCGGAGCCGCCGCGCGCGCTCATGCCTGGTGCCGCCGGCGCCGCCGGTGCGGCCGGCGAGGACGATGGCGGC